>JADMIO010845888.1_pt1 | contig 111516 bp, 92 predicted proteins | sample 8958161 | NCBI WGS metagenome assembly JADMIO01 (sample SAMN16585339, study PRJNA669376) | soil metagenome | isolation source: Crop rotation soil | place: USA: Cullars Rotation, Alabama | collected 2011
ACAACTTGTCCACGTGGAATTCTAAGCTTAGGATCCCAATGTGCTGGAAAGGTCGTCGTGAGGAGTATCGTCTGTGAAGGTGCAGTACTTCCAGCAGGATCGCTGACGGTTGACTGCATGGTGACCGCGGACGAGAAGATCCCGCACCTACCGCATGCGGGGGTTGCGGCATGAACGGCGTTCGCAGGCAGATTTGTCGCCGTCAGCTCATCGCGGCAATTGTGCTGACGTTGCTCGGCGTTGCCGCATCATCAGACGCCTGGGCTGATATTTTGCACATCGCATGGCGTGACCAAGAGGCCAGCCATATCTTCCTTGTGCCGCTGGTCGTCTTCTACCTGATCTGGGTGCGTCAGCGTCGCTTCCGGCACGTGCATATTGGAGCGACCTGGGTGGGCCCACTGATCGTGGGAATGGGATGGGGTTTTTACACGGTAGGCGACATCGGAGTCTGGCAGTCGGTATGGCATGGCGGTGCTATCATGATCGCCGTCGGGTGCTTCCTCACGATAATGGGTACTGCGGTGCTTCGCGCGTTTCTGCCGGCGTTCATGGTGTTGGTATTTCTGATTCCAGTGCCGGGACGACTGCGCTATCGGATTGCCCTGCCCATGCAGAACGCAACCGCTCGTGTCACGGAAAGCATTTTCGAAACACTCGAAGTTCCAGTGGTTCGTACCGGTAACCTCCTGAAGATAAACGGCGTAGACGTGGCGATCGCCGAAGCGTGTAACGGGCTGCGAATGGTCTTCGCACTGGTGCTGGTGTGTTACGCGTTCGCGTTCGGCAATCCCTTGCGGGGATATGCGCGCTTTCTGATCCTCCTAGCCAGCCCGCTCGCGGCGATCGTGTGCAATGTCATTCGACTCATCCCGACGGTCTACGTTTACGGTAACTACTCGTCCGAGCTCGCTGATGGCTTTCACTCAGCTAGCGCGTGGGTGATGTTGTTCGTCGCATTTCTGCTGCTGCTCGGAATTCTGCGCATGATGCGGTGGGCAATTCTGCCCGTGTACCGTTTCACGCTGGCGTATGACTGATCCCTCGCTGCAGTCCATGAAATCCATCGCAAAGCACCGCAGAGTCACTTGGCCATTGGTTGCGACAATCGCGTTGCTCATGATCATCAGCGCCCAGAGGGGATTGCGCGCGTTCAACGCGCCCGATGCAGATGGTTACCACGCACACGTGCGTCAGGTTGCGGAGACAATTCCGTACCAAACTGGCGAGTGGCTGGGCATGGATATTCCCCTTGCACAAGGCGCGGTCACACTCCTGAAACCAAATGCCGTGATTTCGCGGCGATACAACCAGCTCAACCACGACCATCACGCGACGCTGCTGTTCGTGCATTGCCGCGACGCACGTGATCTGCAAGGGCACTACCCGCCAGTTTGTTATCCGGGGCAAGGCTGGACACTCATCTCCAGTGAACCGCGCGACGTCAGGCTTCGAAACCTATCGCTTCATACAACGCGCTATCTGTTCAGCGTTGGTCCGCGGGAGAGCGGAGAGGAAAGCGTGATCGACAACTTCATGATCCTGCCGAATGGAACAACCGCCCGAAACATGGACGAAATCATCCTCGCTGCCAAAGATCGGCGGCGCAATCCGCTCGGCGCGGCGCAGGTGCAGGTCATGTACAGCTCACGATTGACGGAGAGCGAGAGACAAGTGGTGTTTGAGGAGTTCGTCACGTTGATATCGCCGCTGCTCGAGGCGGTTGCGCAACAGCCGAAAGCGGAGGCACGTCCATGAACGCTGAAACGGCGCTATTGTTTCCGCCCGCGTCAGGGGAATCGGGCGAGATTGTGCAGGCCGCGAACGCAGCACAACGCCCGCCGAACGCCATCTTGATGCTTCATCGCGTCCTGAAGGGCCGTTATCCGTTAACCCTGACGTTAGTGCTCGTTGGCTCGGTCGTCGGTGCATTCATCGGCTACCTCATTCCCAAGCCACAATACCGCAGCGTCGGCGTGATCCGCGTACAATACATCTTGCCGAAGATCCTGTACCAGACCGAACAGAATGGCATCATGCCGATGTTCGAGTCGTACCTCGCATCGCAGGTCGCGCAAGTTCAAAGCCGGCGCGTGATCAATGAGGCGATGGTTCAGCCCGAATGGAAGTCACTGGGGCGTGGACTGCTGCCGGCGGCTGTAGCGAACTTCCAACAGAGCCTCTCTGTCAACAATCCGAAGAGTTCCCCGCTGATTCAGGTTTCGTTTTCTGACAACGATCCGGCGGCGGCCGCCATCGCCGTCAAGGCTGTGATTGAGGCATACGTGCGTCTCTACGCAGACAACGAAGCAGAGTCTGGCACGCCGGCGATCACACTTCTGGAGAATCGTCGCGTCGAGTTGATGAATCGCCTGAACTCGATCAACGATCGAATCCAATCCATTGCCAACGATTTTGGTTCGACTGCACTTCAGGAAGTTTATTCGTTTAAGCTTAGCGAACTGAATCGTGTCGAGTCGCAGCTTCGAGCAATGGAAATTCAAAGGCTGGTGATGGGGGGCAAGCAGGCCGCGCCGACCACCGCGCCTTCACAATCAGACAACTTGAACGCAATGGCCGAGGCTGCTGCGCAGAACGATCCCTGGCTAAACGAACTCTATAGACAGAAGCGCGAAACGGTGCGGCAACTCGAGCAGTTAGCGTCCCACTATGGCAACAGTTACTCGAAAGTCGTCGATCTGCGTGCCTTGGGGGACAGCATCGACCGGGATATCAGCGAACGTTTGATCCAGATTCAGGCTGCCATAGCCTCGGGTTTGGGTCTACCGGGGAAGGCTACGTGGGGAACACCGACAGGCACTGCGCCCGCGCTGGTTACACCGGCCCAAGCGTCTGCGGAGAGCATCGAACAGCTTCACCAACTGTACGACGCACTTAAAGCGGAGACGGTCGCGTTAGGGAGGAAGAACGTCGAAATCGACAAACTTCGATCGGACGCCGCTGAGGTGCGCGAACGTCTTGCCGAAACCAAGACACGTATCGAGCAGCTCAGCGTCGAGAAGAACGTAAGTGGACGCATCACTGTAATGAGTTACGGGGATGTGCCGCTCGCGCCTGATCAGGATCGTCGTAAAGCAATGGCCGGCCTCGGCGGCTTCGGTTTGGGCACTTGTGGATTGAGCATCGTGATCGCGATGGGGCTGCTCGATCGGCGCATGCGTCACATAGATACGGCTCGTACGCAGCTCAAACGTGTCGAACGGCTACTGGGCGTTCTCCCTGAGCTTCCCGAGAAACTCGAAGATCCGGAACAAGCCGCGTCCGCGGCGCATTGCCTGCATCACGTACGCGCGATGCTCCAGATCCGGCAGCGCGCTACGGGACACAAAGCCTATGCGATCACCAGTCCATCGCCTGGTGACGGCAAGACGAGCTTGACGATCTCGCTAGGAATGTCTCTGGCGTCCAGCGGTTGCCGCACACTCGTTATCGACGCAGACGCCGATGGCGCGGCGTTGTCGTCGAGGTTGAACGTCGAAGGTAATTCCACGAAGTCCCAGCCAGGGCTTCGCGAGGTGCTCGCTGGCGAATCGCTGAATGCGGCGGTTCGTCCTACCGGTTATCCGCTGCTGTCGCTTCTGCCGCTGAAGGTTCCCGGGCACCCTCATGCAGAACGCCTCTCACCGGAATCGCTCCGCCGCGTACTTGATCGGTCTTGCCAGGATTTCGACACGGTTCTCGTGGACTGCGGTCCGATCCTCGGCAGCGTCGAGGCGGCCATCGTTTCTGCCGGCGTGGATGGTGTGATCCTGCTTGTGTCGCGCGGAGGAGATCGCACGGCGGCTGCAGGTGCCGTTGAGTTGCTCCACAACGCTGGCGCTCAAATAGAAGGCATCGTGTTCAACCGCGCGGAATCGCGCGACGTCGCCGCTTCGGGCTACGCTTCTTCCGCGACCATTCGAGCCTCTCGTGCGAGCGTTTCTCGAACGCCCGGGGATGGCCTCCGGACCTCTTCAACTTCAGTTGATCATGTCTGTGTCGGTGTGTGAACCTCCGGTAATCGGCATGCGCGCTCCGCGGGCAGTTGGCTCTGCCGCGCCTTCGCCGGCGCGCGCTCAGCAGCCGACGATCTGGGGATTGTCGGTCGTCCAACTCCACGATCATTTCTGGGCCGGACGAGGAGTCTTTGTCGTCCGTCGAGGCGAGAAGCGCGATCTCAGTCCTGATGCTGAGCTTTTCTTGCTCACAGACAGTCAGACGTTGTGCATTTTTCGCCTTGCATCATTGATCGAGACGCTAAGTTGGGTTCAGCCTTCGGTCATGTTCCTGCGGCTGGTCGTGCGGCAAGCAGAGGGGTATCGAGAATCTGTGGTCACGGATGAGGCAGGGCGCTTTCTGAGATTCCGACGATCATACGGAATGGTTCTGCCGCGGCTGGCTCGAGTCGCTTTGACACGGGATCCGCGCGTCGCATACGCGTGGCAGGCAGCCACCGACACGCGCACCGCCTGGAAGCGCCTTCGACGCGAAGCACGCGCGACTCGCAGCGAAACTGCGTCGCTACGCGGCCGAGTGTACGATCGTGGATCTGATGAAGAGCTGGCTAAGTTCGTTTCAGACCTAACCCGCTATTGGAAGCGCCCCAGCGCGACAGTGAATGACATCAACAAGTCCTCACCTGATGTTTGGATTCACGACACTGTCAAGATCGAGCCAGATGTGCGATTCATCGGCCCAGTGTGGGTCGGCGCTGGCCGCTCGATTGAGGCAGGTGCAACAGTCTTGGGACCTGCAGTGCTATGGGATGACCCGGCGTCGCGACCACAAGTTGCGGACGTACGATGGGCTGAACTTGAGCCCGCGCGAGTACTTGCCGTGGTTCGTCAGGCGACGGCCCGTCGCACTGCGACCAAGAGTCCGCGCGGAAAACGTTTCTTCGATATTCTTTTCGCCCTGATGGTCCTGCTGGCCACGCTGCCGCTTTATCCACTGATCATGCTCGCGATCTGGCTCGAAGACGGTCGACCGTTCTTCTTCGTTCACGCGCGTGAGACGCTGGGCGGGCGCGAGTTTGGCTGCATCAAGTTCCGTTCGATGCGACGCGATGCCGAAGCGATGCGAGAGTCCCTTGCCGTCGTAAATCGCGCAGACGGACCGCAGTTCTACCTGACGCAAGATCCGCGTCTGACCCAGATCGGACGGTTCTTGCGCAAAACGAACATCGATGAGCTGCCACAGTTCATCAACGTGCTGCTGGGCGACATGTCGGTCGTCGGACCCCGCCCAAGCCCCCGCAGCGAAAATCAGTACAGTCCAGCTTGGCGCGAAGCGCGCTTGAGCGTGCGCGCGGGCATCACCGGACTGTGGCAGGTTTCACGCACGCGTCGTCCCGGCTTGGATTTCCAGGAGTGGATTAAATACGACCTGGATTACGTGCGGAATCCGAGTTGGCGAACGGAAATTCGGATCATCCTTTCTACTCTGCGAGTGTTGTTCAAGAAATAAGTTTTCCCCGCTCTCATGGCTACCAGAACTAAAACCCGACGTCGCGTGCAGGTGCTGCTTGGCGCACTGCTGTTGATTTGTCTTGCTGTGCCCAGCACATATTTGTTGCGAAAGCGGCAGGTCGCGGCGCGCATCGCGCGCGATCGCGATCTGGGTTACCGTCTTCTCGATGCAGGTGAATACTTCGCGGCAATGCACAAGATCGGGCCGTACCTGAACCGCCATCCCACCGATGTGGACGCATTGGCGAAATATGCACTGGCTCGCTGCAATGTCGAGGAACCGAACGGCAAGCATCTCTTCGAAGGGATGGGGCTGTATCGTCGGCTCTTGGAACTCCAGCCGGATAATGCGGAGGCACACCAACGCCTGGTCGACCTTTACCTGACAGCGAACTTCAATTCAGAGGTGCTGGCGCGGACAGACAAGAAGACCGATGCTGCGTCGATGCGGGCGCGCATCATTGCGCTGTCCCGAATGAGCCGCACGAAAGAGGCGCTCGATCTGGCGCAGAAGTACAACCTAGCCAAACCGGATGATCTGGAAATGCAACTGTTCACCTGCGTGCAATCGCAGCGCGCGGGCACCCCAAGTGAGCAGATCTTCGCTCGCGCCGAGGATCTCCTGAAGAAACATCCGGGTGATGCGCGGTTCCAATTGCTGATGGGATTTGCCTGCGCAATCACCGGTGATGCAACCGGTGCCTTGTCGTGGACGCGTCAATCGGTCGATGGGTCGCTTCAGGATCCTCAACTCGTCGATTTGGCGGTTGATCAGCTCGACAGGCTCGGACGTCACGACGAGGCGCTGGCCGTGCTTCAGAAGGCGGCAAGCACCAGAAACGATCTCAACTTCCGTCGACTCGCGATCGCCCGCATTCTCCAGTCAGGGGACGTTAAAGAAGCGGCGCGACAGCTCGCGGACGTCGACAAGGATCTGCAGAAGGCTGACAGCGAGCTGCTTGCTTATCGCGCCCTGACATTCATGCAGTCATCGCAGCATGAAGCCGCCAAGCCAATTCTGAAGATTCTCGAAAGTCGCAGCAGTGATGTGACGGCGGGGGCGTGGCACGGTGTGCTGTCGTCGTTGCCAAAGGATGAAGATCACGCAGACGATAAGCGCATCATCACGGCGTGCCGCGACGCACTTAAGAGCCGGTCGAAGAATCCGTACTTCCACTATTGGCTGGGAGAGGCGTATGCGCGTGTGGGCGAGATGGAACTGGCATTGCAACAGTGGTCGATGGCGGGCGAGCTTGCTCCGATGTGGGGCGTCCCACAGGCACGCGTCCTTCGCGCGGCGCTTTGGACCGAATCACCAGACAATGTGCGATCCTCAACCGATCAGCTCGCCTCCCTGTCCTCAAGTGATGTCGAGGTCCTTTCAACCGTCGCAATCGCAAAGGCGCGGTCGCTGCGGTCGGCGGACGCACCGCAGGTCGCCGACATCTTCACACTCATTGATCGCGTCCAGAAAGCTCAACCTTTCGAGCCGCTGACGCTGATCCTCAAACTCAAGCTGCTGACGCAACAAAATCGCACCGGCGAAGTAAAGGGTCTCCTGGATGCCGTTCTTTCGTCGGAAAGTAATCCGCCCGAAGAAACACTCCTCGCCCTCGCAAGGGTTAGTGAGACCTTGAAACTCAACGTGGAAGATCTTTGCATTGCCCGCTGCAAGGCGAAGTATGGCAACACTTGTGGCGTGGCGCGTGCCGAGGCAGCTCGACTTTTGCGGCAATCTAGTCCGAGCGAGGCAGTCAAGGCGTTCGAAACAACCCGAGATGCGTCGGCCGACAAGACGCAGACGTCGTGGCGTATCGCGTGGGCCGGGCTACTAGACGATGCGAACGATTCGCGCGCTGCTTCCGAGCTCGCCTCTCTTGCGGACAGCCAGACTGAGAACCTTGCTATTCAGCAGATGGTGATCGGCTCTCGGGTGGCCCGGAAAGATCGGGCGCTCGCCCGACGCGCGATCGATCGCGTCGGTGCAGTCATCGGTGAAGAAGGCACAACATGGAGGATAGCGGATGCGCGATGGCTCATCCAAGAAGGAGCGTCAAAATCCGTTCCTCATGATCGCGAAGACCAATTTGTGAAAGCTGCGTCAGTCCTTAACGACGTGTCTCGCAAGCATCCCGAGCTGGTGGCGTCGCGATTGCTTCTCAGTGATTGCCTGGCCAGCCTGAACCGTCGCGACGCCGCTGCCGAACAACTCGTCATTGCCGCGAAACTGGTGCCTGATGCCTTCGAAGTTAACGTGAGCACAGCGTCCATGCTGCAGGCAATGGGTGATTACGAGCGGGCTCGGCCGTATGTCGAGCAATCCGAACGGTTGCTTAAAAACGCGGAGCAACCAGCGACGCAACCGGCAGGTACAGCAATCAACGATGCTGCTCCAACTGCAGCGACTGGTCACAAACCGGACTCGAAGCCACCGCGGAACAATGCTGATGCATGGCGGTCCGTCGCGAAATTACTATCCGCCCAAGGCGAGACGGATCGCGCGATCTCAATATTGCAGCGAGTCGACGGACAAACCGAACAGCAGGGCGCGGACGTTACTCTCGCCTCGTTGCTGGCCGAACGCGGCGATCTCGATGACGCGACTTGCAAGCGGCTACTTGAAAACGCAACGCCACGCATGATCGGGGTAATCGCCGACGGATATGCGCGCGCCGGCCGCGGGGAGCAGGCGGATGCGACGATCGCCAAGTTGGATCGCGCAACAGCAGGACCGGGCGAGCGCGAGTATGTTCGCGGTGTGTATCTGCATCGACGCGGGAAAATCTCTGAGGCAATCAAGTCATTTACAGAGGCAACGAACGCCGCCCCCGCGAACCGGGAAGCCTGGCAAGCGCTCGTTGCTGCGCAATTGGATTCCGGTCGGCTGGACGATGCACTTCAATTCGTTGAGCGTGCTGCGCGAGCGATTCCGGACTCGCCGATCTTCTCGCGCATCACAAGCGAAGCTTCCCTGCTTCGCGCGGTCGCTGGCTTGCCGGCGGCGCGACCGGTGATGACGGCGCTCGCTTCCAATCCGGAGTACATTGAGCAGGAAATCGCAGCGCTTCGTGTATTGCGGGATTCGCAATCAGCGAAGCGATCTTCAGGGCAAACAGCCGCGGAATTGCGCCCGATCGCAGACCGCGCTCCTGGCTGCATTGTGCTGCAGAACGTGCTCGCCAGTCTTTACGTTAACTCGAACAATATCGATGCGGCTTCAGCGATCGCGCAGCGAGCGATGAAAGCCGCGCCGGCGGATCCGGCGCCGGCCCGTCGGGCCGCTGAAATGCTCGCCAACGCCAAACGCTGGCCGGAGGTCTTCGCTGTGGCCGAAGAGTGGCGTCGCCGCTCCGGAAAAAATCTGCTTCCTGCCGACATGATGCTGGCGAACGCCTCATTGGCTGTACAAGATTTCAACGCTGCTGTCCGATACCTCGAGCCGTACCGCGAAGCGCTGAGCAAAGAGCCGACCAAATTCGTGCAGGCGGTTTCGATCTACGCTTCGGCGCTCGCTCGTGCCGGAAAAACCACTGACGCTGCCGCGTTTCTCAAGCCGATGCTGCCGCTCGACTCCGCGATGCGCGAGATATGGATTGTTGTCGGCGCAAATTCAATTCAGGATGTCAATGCCGCGGCACAGTGGCTTCGCCAGAGCGTGCAAGCAATTGACCCGAACGGACCGGACGAACGTCTGAAGGTCGCCGCTGCTTGGATCCAGTTGGCTCGACGCGACGATGGGACAGCCCTTCGTGACGAGGCCGTCTCGGCGGTTGCCCAGGCGTTTGCCGTGCTGCAGGCAAACCACACAACCACCGCCACGCAATGGACCGCGCTGGCTTCGATGAAGGAGTCGCTGGGAGACGGATCGGGCGCGGAGGCCGATTATCGTCGTGCGCTGGCGGTCCAATCCGATGATGCGATCGCACAGAACAACCTCGCGATGATCCTGATGCGGCGCAATGGCGACATGAAAGAGGCCGCCCAGCTAGCGGGCAAGGCTGCGAATCAGAAGGATCATCCCAACCAGGCTGACTTCCTGGAAAGCCTCGCACAAATCGATGTCAAGCTTGGCCAAGCAGCGTCGGCGGAGTCCGCACTTCGGCAGGCCGTGCAGTTGCGAGCACATGATCCGAGTTTCAGACTGCGACTCGTCGAGATCCTGCTTCATCAGGGAAAACGCAACGATGCACGCAGCGCGCTCGAAGACCTGGAGCGCCTCTCTGCCGAGATGGGCCGACCAGATCCCCGACTCTCCGTTCAGATTGTGAACCTGAAAAACCAGCTCGCTGAGGCCGGCCACTAGAGCCATAATCCTTCGCCACCCACCAAACGGATCATCCGATGCAGAATGTTGTACATCGCGAACGATCGAAGACTTCCGAATCCACCGTCTTACTTCCGATTGGCAATTATGAGCACCTGCAGGCCGTCGCGCTCAAGGGACCTTTGACGGTGATCGGATCGGGCGAGAGCGCGAACTTGAGACTTCGCTCACGTACCGTTTCGCCCGCGCACGCCGTGTTGCTGAACTACGACGGCCAGACGTTCCTGCGCGACCTCGCCAGTCACAGCCACGTCTACGTGAACCGACGGATCACACGCGAGTCATTCCTGCGCACCAACGATGAAATCGATATCGGGAAGATCCGATTTCGATTGGCGAGTCAGCCGATCGAAGGGCGCAAAGAGTCGTCCCTTTCTCGACTTGAGCTCCGACATGACGGTAAAGTGATCTCGATCAATAAGCCAGTCTTCTTGCTGGGCGCGAGGCAGGATGCTGACCTGGTGCTCAAAAGCACAGGTGCAAACAATGGCGTCGCAGCAGCCCACGCAGCGATCGCCTGGGTTGATGATGGCTGGTATATACGCAACCTCTGTAACGACCACGTCACCAGTGTCAATGACACGCGAGTAACTTTCGCGCGACTGAAGTCAGGCGATCGAATTGCCATTGGATCGCGGGTGCTGGAGGCAAGATTCCCCGACGATGCGCCCAGACCGCCAGAAGTAGAGAACGACACTGGTAGGATGTGCAATCACAAGCGGGAAGAACAACAGCCCGCTGCACCACCCGAGCCGGCTCTCGATTCGTGTGCAAGCATCGAAGTCGCCGGCGCCGAACCGGTACGGATGGAGCCAAAGGCGGTCATCGATCAAAGCGAAACCGTCAAAGAGAGTTCGGGCGATTCCTCCTCGCGGGCTGCCGAGCCTCAGGACGTCACTCAGGGTAATTCGGAGAACCCCGCTCAAGAGATTGAAAGAGAACAGGAAGAAGCAATCAATTCGCCAACCGCCCAGCACGCTGCATCGCATGACGACGATGTTGCTCATAGCAACTTTGCCTCGCCCGTTGGGTCTTTTGTGGAAGAGAGCTTGGCGCCACACGCAACAGCCAAGCTTGAGAGCCCCCCAGCCAAGCTTGAGAGCCCCCAGTCGACTGAAAGTCATCTGACGCGAACTGAGCTGCAGCCTGCCGACTCCCATGACTCATCGCTGACATTAGAGCCAAATCTGGCAGATCGCATCGCGCGCTCCGCTGCGTGGGGACCACTCGCGGCCGCTTTACTGACCCCGTCCCATCCCACAGGTATCGCTGCCGAAGCGGCCCCGGAACAGCAGGCCACGGCCGGTTTGCTACGTCGCGTCTGGGTTTCGGTTACGGTCCTGGTGGTAGTGATTGCTATAGGGGCAATCGGATGGATCGCCGTACATCTCGGCAAATAGATTATGCGGTGGCAACGCTCTACTATAGAGTTGTCGTGCAGCGGCAGTAATGTGTCTACACTAATGAGTGGCGAATCGAGATAATGCGCCGCCAGAGAAGCCAGCAATTTCTAGATTGCGCCGAGTTAACTATTGCATGGTGGTCGGCGCATCCGTACAGTAACAAGGTTCCCACTATTGTAGTAAGCTAGCCGGTGTCAGGCTTAAGTGCAGCCAGTAACAAAAAATGGTGGGCGCCTCCTGCGTTCATCGGACGAGGGACGGATGGGAAAACTACATCACCGAGTGAGGGCAGTGTGTGTCGTGCTATGTGTCACGGGAACGCTGCAGATGTTCTCCGTTGCGCGGGCGGACTCACTGCGAGTGGGGGACGTAATACGCTTCATCGATCACAATGGATCGCCGGGTGGAGAGTTCGGTATTGCAAGGGTATCGCCTGATCCGACCGGCGAGCTGTTTCGAACGTTTTGTATCCAAACCACGGAGTTCATCGATTTCAACCTTGCTGGTTTCCGCATCGGCGGCATCACCAATCACAGCGTTCTTGGGGGCCAGCCCCTGAGTCCCGGCGCTGCTTTCTTGTACACAAAGTTCCGGAATGGGACCCTTCCTGCATACGGTGGCACTGAGACTGACGCGAACAAACTGCAGGCGGCGATTTGGCAATTGCAGGGACAAAACCTGGGCATCGCCAACCAATATTACAACTACGCAAGGGATGCAGTTGACGGCTCAGCGCCTATAAACAGTTATCCGTCCTCATGGGGCAGCAGCAAGAACGTTTGGGGCAACACGATCGGAAATGTGCGCGTGCTGAATCTCTATTGGGCAACCTCCCGCTCTGGTTTTGCTGCTGGAACCGACGCCCAAGACCAGTTGACGATCGTGCCGACGCCCAACGCGGCGTTGGCGGGTGTCGCTTTGCTCGGACTGCTCGTGGTGAAGGGTCGAATGATTGTTCTTCGATCACATCATCGTGAGTGACGAGGTCGGAGCGCGAATGAACAAGAGGGGAGTGAGAGAAGATGCCTTGTTGTGACTTGTGTGTGAGTGGCTTAAATGTTCAGAATTAAAAGGGCGGGCACCTCCGTCACGTATCAGTTGACGGCTGTGATTGTGATGGAACAAGCCTGCAAGAGTTTGTGTGGCACTTCGGGCGGAAGAGCTCCGGCCGATCAATCGGTGCATTTTGCACCGGAAGGAGATGCGTCGATGACACGAAGGGTAATTCTTACATTTCTAGTTATGGTTGCCTGCTGCTGTTGGGGCACCACTGCCGTTCGTGCGGATACGATTACCGTGCATGACTTGGGACAGAATACGGTGTTGGGCATTTTCATGTACACGGTTGAGTTTGATGCCGCATCGAGCTTAAGGAATGGCGATGGCTTCGTGATTTATGACTTCGCCGGCGAGACGAGCTGGACCCTAGGTCCGGCGTATGCATCGACGGGCTCGACGCCAGTGAACCAGGGCGGGTTTGCAGTTGGTCCATTTACGCTTGACGGAACGGTATCCAGCAATACGTTGACCCTTAACGGGGCTGTCGATGCGATTGCTGGTGCTGCAGCCGTGGCTAACGCCATTCCGTTCGATGACCCTCTCATTCCCAACCTGACCTTCAGGTGGACGGGAGGGAATGTGGCACTAGCAGGGCCGGTTTTTGCGACACTTACGGTCCACACTAGCCTTCACGGTAAGACTACCAGCGTGTTTGGATCGGAAGATCACCAGCCCAACGGATCATTCTCGTTTGCCGGCAACCCGGTAATGGTGCCGGCGCCCGCAGCGGTACCTATGCCTAGCGCGGCGGGTGCTGGTCTGGCGCTACTGGGACTGGTGGGAATACGCCGTATCACTAGCTCTGTGGCGGCAAGGAATTGATGTGTTCGGTATTTCAGTTCGGCTGAAAGGGAGGCGGGCCTGCGTTCGACGTGGGTCCGCCTCGCAGCCGCTAGGATCGCTGAGACGTGGGGGACTTGCAATGAAAGTCGTTATCTATATGCGGCATCACTCCAAAGTCTCATATTCGATAGTTCTTGTAACCGCGTTGGTGATGCTCCGACTAATTGCCCCCGCGTATGCTGGTCCTGTTAGCCAATTTCAGGGGTCACTCTTTGCCCGCGCAGGTGCCGCTGGGTCAATACAGAGCGATGAAGTGACCCCCAGCCAATCTGGTACCGGCGTATTCGCAAGCAGTCACCAGGAACTCAGCGCAGGCGCGAGCTCGACGTCGCTTTATGAATTTACAAGCGGTCCTTCGTCGGCTTCGTTCGTGATGAACTTCTCGCACGTAGATGTGCAACCGACAGGAAGTTGGTTTGCCGGCTCGGACGGGACCGTCAACATCATCGTGTCCACGCCAATGCATTACAGCATCCGCGGTGCTTATGGCGCATTAGGTAACACCACGATGCGCGAATCGGTCGCATTGTATTCGGTCGATTCAGGAGGCCTTCAGTCAGAGATCTTTTATCAGGACGAGGTCAGCGAATCGGCGGCAAACCTCATTCTCGGCACCGCACCTGGGACGCATGGAACATTTGGCGAGATGCGTGGGGCGATCAGTGGCGTATTGTTGCCGGGGGCGTATCGCCTCACATATGTTAGCGCGATTGGGAAAGACGTAGTCGTGACGTCGCCGCCGACGTTTCCGAGGTCGTTGCTGCAGCCTTGGAAACTCAAGGAAACGTTGGCCGACGAGGCCCCTACGGGGAACGGCTATGCGCAACTCGACCTTTCGCCATTTGCGGTTCCGCTGCCCCTTGCCTTCAGTGGGGGTGGAACTCTGCTGGGGATGATGGCTTGTCGTCAGTTCGTCAGGCGGATCAGGGCGCGCGTTGCGACCTAATCGTTACCGCGAACCAATGAGTGCGCGGTGGCGGGCAGCTTACTGATGGAGATTGAATGAAAACGAAGTTGCCGTTAAGCACTAGGCTGTCAGCAACGTTCGTACTTTGCGCGACGCTCCCTGCCTCTGCGGGCAGCGTGCTGGACTTGCCTCAGGGAACTCCTATTACCGACGTGCCATACGTCACCGTTAGCGGTGGCGGACCGAACGGGGTTTTCACAGTAGACGCAAGTGATTGGACCGCCGTCTCAATGTTCGGACATGTCGGGGATAATGAAGACGGCAGTTTCCTCACAGGAACATTCCACCTCAGCCTTACGTTTGTGGACGGCGTCGCCGTGAGCGGCAGCATTCTTGAAGAAGTCGACTACGGCTTCGGCCTCGGTTTGGAGACCTTATTCCAGTCCGATCATTTACTGGCGGCAGACGTACCCGTGGACAACATGTATCGCTTTGCGTTTCGTCAAGACACGCAAGGTGTATTCCGCCAGCCAGACAACTCCCTCGATGGAAGTCTCACGCGCGGCCCGCGCGCAAGCAGCAAAGACGCCCGCTTAGCCGCCTTGGATTTGATTGACGACGCGGGCGACGGTACCGCGGACGTGCAATCCGAACCCGGCAATCCGACACCCGGTCGGCGGCCGCCAGGAGATACCGTTTTCATCGATCCCGGAATGATCATCGGGGGCGAAGTCTGGCTGCACGCTTTTGGCTTTCCGAATGATCCGCGGGATTCAGAGGTCAAAACGTGGGCAAATCCCGCCGCGGTCCCAACCCCGACAGCAGCCCATGCCGGTCTGACGTTGCTCGCCTGTGTCGGCGGCTTCGAAGTTATTCGTCGCCTGCGCGGATCTCGTCATATCAAAGGTGCCGATTGATCAGAAGTTTTTTTCGGCGCACCTAGGATTACGTATCAGTGATTCTCAACCCGCAACGCGGCGAAGCCTAAACTATTCGCCTACACGCGGGCGCAACAGCGCTTTTCGTGAGATGGTGTTGCGGGCCTTGCCGTAGAGCGCGACTGAGCTTCGGGCGACGGTTCAAAAATCGCTCGGTCGCGAGCCGTGACTCGGATCGTCTTTCGTCCCTGCCTCAACAACTACACCGAACAGGCGCGTGCGGTCATGTGGGATGATGCGCGTGCGCTCTTGCTTTCAGCACCTACCTTACCTCGTCGGGAGAAGATCATGCAGCGAACGCAGCGTATGCAACGAATGAATCGGTCTAGCCGCGCGCGCAGGGCAGTTTCGAGCAGGGAACACGCCTGCCGAACGGTCTGCCAGCAACTCGAGTCTCGCGTGCTGTTGGCAGTGATCGACAATCTGCTGCACATTTCACCAACGTATCCGACGACCGTTTACGACACGACCGGGACAACGACTTATACCGCGTCGACCGGAAAGATCGTGATCAACGCTCTCCCGCGCAGCGAAGTGTTTACCAGCACGCAGGCGCTTCCAGCAAACTACTCGACCTCCGTGTCGCGCAGCGTTCACATCGAGTGTTTCGTGAACTCTAGCGGCAATATCACCGGTGGCATTGCCGGGCCGGACTTTGTCATGACGGGCCGCGTGACGGATCCGAACACCAGCACCGTCTATACCGGCACCCTGTTGCAAGGGGAGATCAACCAGTTCGGCTGGCGCGAGAGCGGCACCAACATCGATGACTACGACTTCCGCTTCACGCTCGACTCGACGAATCCCGGATTGTTCGCACCGCTGTTCGCCGGCCAGGACATCGGCATCACGCTGCGAAGCATCAACTCGAATTTCACTGGCAGTTTCACGAGCAACTTCAACGGCGGAGCGAATGGGATCATCGGTAGCATCACGCCGCCGCCTCGCGTTGTTCCGAGTTCGCTATCCGGATCTATCTGGAGTGACTTGAACAATGATGGCGGCATCAACAATGGCGAGCCGGGGATTGCCAGCGTATTGCTCACGCTCACCGGGACTGATTACCAAGGCAATCCTGTTAGCCTTACGACGACGACTAATACGTCAGGCAATTACAGCTTCACGGGCCTCAACCCCAGCGACGAGAACGGCTACACGATCACTGAATCGCAACCGTCCGGATATCTCGACGGTAAAGATTCCATCGGAACGCTCGGCGGAAACTCGAGCGTCAACGATGTCTTCTCGCACATCGTGTTACCGGATGGCACGGACGGTGTGAGCTACGACTTCGGCGAATTGCTCGCTGCGTCAGTGAACGGGTACGTCTATCACGACGCCAACGACAACGGGCTCCGCGATGACGGTGCCAGCTCGAGCATCCAAAACGCGACGATTCATCTGACCGGTTTCGACGACTTAGGCGCTAGTGTCAACCTCACGACCTCTACGGATGCAAGCGGCTTTTATGAATTCACGGGGCTACGACCGAGCGCATCGGGCGGCTACTCGATTCAGGAAGATCAACCCCCCGGCTATCTGGATGGGCAGGATACGGCAGGCACCGGCGTGTCGTTCGTCAGTCAGTCGAACGACAACTTTATCGTCCGCGTTGCATCGAATAACGCCGGAGTCGATTTCAACTTCGGCGAGTTGCTTGCGGCGTCGGTGGGCGATCGCGTGTGGCGCGATCTCAACGCCAATGGCGTCCAGGACAGTGGAGAACCCGGCGTGCCGGGCGTCGGCGTGAAGTTGTTTAACGGTGCTGGCAATCAGATCGGCAGCGCGACGACAACCGACTCGAATGGCATCTACGGCTTCGGCGGGTTGACGCCCGGCTCTTATTACGTCGTCTTCAGCCCCGCAAGTGGTGATGCGATCACCAGCCAGGATCAAGGTGGTGACGATACCACCGACAGCGACGCCAATCCCACAACCGGTCAGACGACCACGTTCGTGCTCGCTTCCGGGCAGACCGACATTACACAAGATGCGGGTCTCCTGCCCATCGACCTGTCGCTAACGAAAATCGTCGACAACGCGACCCCACTCGTGGGAAGCAATGTCACGTTCACGATCACTCTGAACAACGCGACGGGATTCAGCAACGCGAGTGGTGTGATGGTCTCCGACGTGTTGCCGGCCGGGCTAACGTTCGTCTCAGCGAGCGCAGCGCCAGGCACGAGCTACAGCAGTTCAGCCGGCGTCTGGACGGTTGGCGCCATCAATGCCGGCACCTCGAAAGTGCTGACGATTACCGCGACCGTGACCGCTGCCGCGCGACCGAGTACCACAAACATTGCCGAAGTCACGGCGGCCGATCAGCCAGACATTGATTCGACGCCCAACAACCACGTTACGGCCGAAGATGATCAATCGCAGGTTACAGTCACGCCGCCCGCGGCAGCGTCCGTCGGCGACTTCGTGTGGCAGGATCTCAACGCGAACGGCCTGCAGGATGTGGGTGAGACCGGAATCGTCGGCGTGTCGGTAAGCCTGTACTCGTCAACAAACGTTCTGGTCGCTTCGACAACGACGGGAATGGGCGGCACCTACAGTTTCACGGGTCTCAATCCTGGAAGTTATTACCTGCTGTTCACCGCGCCCAGCGGATACCTGTTCACGCAGCAGGACATTGGCAGCAACGACAACGCCGACAGCGACACCAATTCGACAGGAAAGACTACGCTGTTCTCGCTCAGCGCCGGGCAGAACGATACATCGCGTGATGCCGGCTTGTATCAAACGGCGTCGGTCGGCGACTTCGTGTGGGAAGACAAGAACGCCAACGGCATCCAGGATGCGGGCGAGCAAGGAATCGTCGGCGCGACCGTAAAGCTGTACTCGTCGGCCAACGTTCTGGTCGGCACGACGACGACCGGTCCTGGTGGTACCTACAGCTTCTCGGGACTGACGCCAGGGAGTTATTACGTAACCTTCACCGCGCCCAGTGGTTACGTCATCGCTCCCGCGGATCAAGGCGGCGACGATTCCAAAGACAGCGACGCTAACGCCTCGACCGGCAAGACGACTACAAACTTTACGCTTACCTCTGGCGCGAACGATCTGACGCGCGATGCGGGTATGTACAAGCTCGCGTGTCTTTCCGGTTACGTCTACTACGAGTGCGACAACGACGGTGTGAAAGAAACCGGCGAGACCGGTATCTCAGGTGTCACAGTATCACTGCTCAATGCCGCGGGTACCGTCATCACCTCCAAGACTACAGACACAAACGGATATTACGTGTTCTCCGGCTTGGTCCCGGGTGTCTATTCGATCCGCGAGACCCAGCCGGCCGCATACCTCGACGGCAAGGACACCCAGGGATCGCCTGGCACTGGGACGACTGGCAACGACATCTTCTCCAACATCCGTCTCGACTCGGGCGTCACGGGCGTCAACAACAACTTCGCGGAGCTTAAGGCATCGACGATTTCGGGAGTGGTTTACGTCGACTCGAACAACAACGGCGTGTTCGACAGCTGCGAGAGCACCATCGGTGTCGACGCGAACAACAAGCCAATTGCGGTCACGCTCATCGGCACCAACGATCTTGGACAATCAGTTTCGCTCACCGCCTACACGAACGCAGCGGGTGCATACTCGTTCACGAACCTGCGCGGCGGTACATACACGATCACCGAAGCTCAGCCGTCCAACTACGTGAACGGGAAAGATTCGTTGGGATCGATCGCCAGCGTGACCACGGGCACGAATACAGATCTGTTTGACAACAAACTAGTTCTTACGCTGCCGTTCTGCTCAACCGCAACCTCGTACAACTTCGGCGAGAGCTTCACCTCCACGGTCGTCCGGGGCAACACTGCTACCATCGGCTTCTGGCAAAACAACAATGGCCAGGCGCTGTTGCAGAAGCTCAACGGATCGTCCACGGCCAAGAACCTCGGGAACTGGCTGGCATCGAACTTCCCGAAGCTCTGGGGTTCATCGTCGAGCACGACCTACAACATGACCGGCAAGACCAACGCGCAGGTCGCAGCGTTTTACGCAAACTTGTTCAGTAATCTCAGCGGAAACAACCCGTCGCCGCCCAAGACCGAGTGTCAGGTAATGGCGATGGCGTTCGCGATCTACTGCACGAGCTCGACGTTAGCCGGCGGTAGTTACGCCAGTGCCTACAGCTTTACCGTGACGTCGGCCGGTATCGGCAGCAAGACGCTCAGCGTTAGCGCGTTAGGAGCGTCGTTTGGCGTTGCCAACAATTCTGTCCTCACCACAACGCAGGCGTTGCAGAAGCTGAATGGGTACGCGACCGGAGGGCTCATTCATCCGACGAACACGACCCTCCGTAGTGGTGCGAACTTCGTACTTGCGGCGCTCAATGAGATGGGCGACATCTTTTGAGATGGGTCTCAGGAATGAGCATGCGTGGCGACATGTCGGGTTCGGGTCTCTCCGCTTCTGCGTCGCGAATCCGCAACTCTCCAGTCCTCTGGGTCCGACTTGATATCACGGACGATCAGCGGCGTGCTGAGATCGAGATGGTAGAACTCGGCGACGTTGCGGTCGATTGCACAGCGGCTGCTATCGCTGCGTTGGGCTTTATTGCGTTCACTGCCGTCGTCATCCATGGACAGGCCTGCGATGTGTTGAGCTGTGCGCGTTCCGTGCGACGGTTTCGTTCCAAGCAGTGCTGGCTATCAATCACGGAACAAGTGGACACTGACTTTGAACGCGCCGCGCGGGAACTGGGCGCGCTTTGCGTGCTCGACTTTTGCGCGTCCACTGAAAGATTGCCACCAGTGCTTAGATCGCTACGAGCGTAAAAAGTAGTCCTGAAACTTCGTTCGCGTCTGTAGGTTGGTTGAACCCGTAGTTCCGAGGGATCATTACACTACCATCGCAATTGCCTCGGCACGGCGAACCTCGTCGATGCGCCAGAGGAGTATGCGACTATCTTCACCTGCACGGGAATCGCGGTTCGCACCCGGGGAAGTGGAGCCTTCATGCCCGAGTCCTGCATCTTGCCCTCAGCGCCCGTGGCCGCATTTCAACTAAGTTCGTTATCGCCAGTGGCCAATCGTTTAGTTACCTCTGTAGCGGCGGGGCGTTCGATCATCGACACCGATAGTTGGATCTCAGTCGGACAAGCGCTACGCCTCTCACGCCGCGAGCTTGAAATCGTTCAGAGCGTGTTCGACGATCGGAAAGAAGCGGCGATTGGCTTCGACCTGGGCATCTCGCCGCACACTGTGAACACGCACTTGCAGCGCGTCTATCGCAAGGTAGGCGTGACGAGTCGCGCGCAATTAATCGTGCGCGTGATGGCGCAGCACCTCGCTGGGGCAAAACGAGCGTTGCCGAGCGCAGAGGATGGAGACGTGCACTCCGGTGGCTGCACGACAGGCGAATGAGCGACTCGAAACTGATCGCTGCGCTCTGATACAGTTACTTCTATACCGATGCGACTTATCGGTACGGACGCGTGGACGTGCTCAACGAGACGGGGGCCAGTAAAACAAGCTGCCTACCGTCGACAACTTAAAGGTTGACCAGTCGGCGGATTCCCCGAGGTAGGCGCGCCCCCCAGCGTTGACCTCACCGCCGACCTTTTTTGCGCCCGCTAAAAAACATCTTGTTTGCAACGGTACCACTTAGAGTAACACAAGACCGTAGTGGCGGTCAGGAATTGGTGATCCGACCTGGCTCGGATGGTTCACCGTCCTTGCTTATGCGGTCGCTGCGCTGCTTTGCTGGCGCGCCTTTGTGGAGGGTCGAGACGATTCGCCTCGGGGTTTCCAGATTGCATCCGACGTTCTGGACGCTGATGCTTGCAGGCATGCTAAGGCGCTCGACGACAGTAGGGTTGTCACATGACGCGTCATGACGGGACTGACATTGCGACGTCAGACCATGGATACTTTCTCTCGTTGCCCATTAGATTTGGATGGTGAAGATCATGAAGACTCAGGTTTTGCGGATCTGTACTGTTGGGGTGCTAATGGTCGCGGCGAACGGCACTCACGGCGCAACGGTTCCGCTCACAACGAACGCAGCTTATACCCAGAATTTTGACACTCTTGCCTCATCCAATACGAGCAGCAGTGTTCCTGTCGGATGGGCTTTCGCGGAATCCGGTTCAGCGGCCAACACAACGTACACCGCCGGAACCGGTTCAAGCGCGACCGGCGATACATACAGCTTCGGTGCCAGTGGCAATTCTGAGCGTGCATTCGGTGGCCTTCAGAGTGGCACCTTGATTCCTACGATCGGTGCCTTCTTCACGAATAACACTGGTCGCAACATCACTGAGCTAGACATCCGTTATTTCGGAGAGCAGTGGCGATTGGGGGCACTCAATCGGATTGATCGGTTGGATTTTCAGCTCGCAGTTGGGCTGGCTGCAAATCCAAACCTGACGACTGGCACATGGGTCGATCAGAATCAACTCGACTTCGCCGCTCCAGTCACGACCGGCACGGTCGGGGCGCTAAATGGCAATGACTCTCCCAATCGCACCAGCATCGCCTTCAAGATTACCGGCTTAACAATAACGCCTGGATCAACCTTCGGCATCCGTTGGCTGGACTTCAACGCCTCGGGTTCTGACGACGGTCTGGGGGTGGATAACTTCAGTCTTGCACCCACCGTAGTCCCGCTGCCCAAGGCCGGATGGGCAGGTCTCGCTTTGGCATGCGCGGTGACCGCGCACGCGGTTTTGGCTCGGCGTAGGCGAACGCACCTCGACACATCATGGTGACTCGTTTGCAACGCCACGTTGCGCTCGCGCCCGGATGAGCGCATCGCGCGGCGCGTTACCGCAATAGAAAGAAAATGCAAGACGCCCGAGAAGACCAACTTCTCGGGCGTCTTTGTTTTCTGACGTTGCCGGGCAACGTTAAGATTTTTTCGGTTTGTCCGGGAGAGGCTCAGCCTCCAACACCTCGGCAGGGTCGAGAAGACCGAGTGACGACTCTTCCGCTACCCAGTAATCGCCATCCTGTGAAAATCCGGATTGCTTGAGGAGGTCAATGACTTCCTGCTGCGGGACGGGCCGGCCTTCTTCCTTGGACATGTCCCGCAGGATCAGCGGCCAATTCAGCCGAATGCGAAACTTACGCGTGCTGTGTGAGCCCATGGATCGCACAACCGATGTGCGAGTCGTGAGACGTTTCATCGTTTTCTGCAACACTCCTTCCCCGCGACCCGACTACCGTAGGTGTATGTTCAATACGGCATCAATGCTGGCAACAAGCCGCTGCCGCACCTCTGTAATCAACATGCAGGCACGGAAAGCGCTATCCATTTCCTCTAAGCTTCGGCGCCTGCCAACCAACGCGTTGATCAAGTCTCTGCGTTTATCGGACGTCAACCCCGCTTTCATTCAACCCGTTGCTGGCCGCGGTGCTGTCCGTTGTGCTGGGTGCAGTGGTTCACTACTTCAACCGCTCGCGGTTGCCTGAGCGATAGCCGCCAGCCCGCAACGCACGTCGCGCGACAGATTCGGCCAAGCGTCAAGGATAGTAGTCAACGCAGAATCCGAAAGCTCGGCCGGTGACAAGCCAACTGACAAGCTTTTTTGGGGAAGATCGTGATTGCTGATGCTGTCGTGACTTACGCGCATCACGTTCCGGTTTTCAAGACCGGCGATTCAACCACTCTGCCACTCCTCCGGGATCGATTTTAAACGATAGCTCGGCCCGCAAAGTCAGTCAAAACCGCCTCGGGTTCTGTCGCCATCTGTGTCGTGTCGCAGGTTGCAATGGTTCACATCGAGTGGGCAAGCATCTGACGAAGCAGAGCGCGATAGGTGGAAACTGCTTTATCGGTCTGTTCTTGTCTCCAGACGAGGTCTTCGAGCCAGCGGTCGTCGCGCAGGATGTGCAGCCTGTTGTCTGACGCGATGGCGAGGCTCAGCGTACCGGCGTGCCGGAAATGATCCACGAAGACGATCTCGCGTACCTGAAGTGACTCGCTCAACCGACCGATTCGAACCTACCCCAACGAGAATGGCCGGGGCATTAATACCCGGTTGATCGGTTAACTGGCAAGGGGGGTAAACGGTCAGATCTTGCCGGCATGGCGCGGAGGATCGGCCAATGTTGCGGAATCTCGGCAAAACGCGACATTTCGGGGCCAAAGCTTTTGTTAACCTTCGCTTGATCTGAACCTCGGGCGCGAAAAAAACGAACAACTCGGGGCCAAGGCCGCTGCCTTGTGGCCAAGAGTGTGATAGACGGGATTGGCCATCCGCTTGCTCGCGGTGGGAGTTTCTTCAAGATGTTGTTCGATGACGTAAACGGAATGTTTCAGCAGCTCGAGCAACTGGAGCCGCGGCGCCTGTTCGCCTGGAGCAGCTACGCGCAGCTCATCAACCAAGACAATGCGACCGCGGATTTCTCGAAGGTCACCGGGGCTGGCGTTACCGTCGCGGTGATCGACACCGGCGTCGATTACACGCAGGCGGCGCTGGGTGGGGGGTTCGGCAAGAAATTCAAGGTGATCGGCGGATACGACTTCGTCGACAATGACTCTGACCCGATGGACACCGATGGCCACGGCACCAACACCGCCAGCGTCATCGCCGCCAAACCGTACACGGTGAACGGCATCACCTATCAAGGCGTCGCGCCCGGCGCCAAGCTCGTCGCGCTCCGCACCGGCACCGAAGACGGCTTTACCGACAACAACATCGAAAGAGCCCTTCAGTGGGTTATCGCCAACTATAAGACCTACGGCATCTCGATCGTGAACATGTCGCTGGGATCTGGCGCGTACACCGACGCGCAGACCAACGTGCAGATGAGCGACGAGTTCAAGAAGCTACACGACCTGGGCGTCTTCGTGACGGCCGCCAGTGGCAACAGCAACGATCAGATCTCCGGGCCGATCAGTCAGGATGGCATCGCGTATCCGGCGGCCGATCCGAACGTGTTCGCGGTCGGCGCCGTCAACTCGTCGGATCAGATCACGACCTGGGCGCAGCGCGGCGATGAGCTCGACCTACTCGCGCCGGGCGTTGATATCGTCATGCCGAAACTTGGCGGCGGGTTCGTAACCGAAGACGGCACGAGCTTCTCCTCACCGATGGTGGCGGGCACCGCGGCGCTGATCAAGCAGGCCGATCCGAAGGCCGCGGCGGGTGACATCGGCTCGATCCTGATGGGCAGCGGCAGCAGCAACCGCGACGGCGACAACGAATCGGGTAATACGACCGGACTGCTGTTCAGCCGTCTTGATGTCGATGCAGCGATCAGTCTCACTGCCCAGCGCGCGGGCAAGACCGCAAACTTGTCGCTCGGCAGTGCGTTTGACACCGCGCTCGACACGCAGGGTGTGCTGCACGCCGCCTTCTACAACGCCAAAACGCACGACCTCATGTACGCCACGCGCGACATCGCGGGCTTGTGGTCGTCGGCGAAGATCATCGACTCGGCAGGCGACGTCGGCGCTCAAGTTTCCATCGCGGTCGACAACACCGGCAAGGTCGGCATCGGCTATTACGACTCGACCAACACGGCGATTAAGTACGCCAATTTCAACGGCACACGCTGGTCGACGACGACGATCGACTCTGACAAGTTCGTCGGAACGTCACCCTCGCTGGGGTTCTCGATCGACGGCAACGCGTATCTCGCGTATTACCGCCGCACCGGCGGATATCTCAAGCTCGCCACGCTCGACCGCGACGCAAATACGTGGACGCGCACCGTGGTTGACGGCGGTAACCGCGCGGACGTGGGCGCGATCGCCAGCCTGGACGTCGGCGAGGCCGCGCTGCGCAGCAACGGCTTATTCACCGTCTATGACACGACCGTAGCGATCGCGTACGCCGACACGACCAACGGCGATCTGAAGTACGCGCGGCTCGATGTGGACGACCCGACAGCGACTTGGTTCGTCGCGGTCGTGGATAACACCAGCGGCGTGGGCAGCATCAGCCTGAACCTGCACGCCGGGCCGACCAACTCCGGCCTGCAGGCGCAGATCGGCTATCAGGACACGACCAACCAGGACATCAAGTACGCCTATCGCAATACAGATTGGTTCGTCGAAACGGCGGCGACCAGCGGCAGCCTCGGCAAGAGTGTGCAGCTGTCGTTCGACGCCGTGGACCGTCCGGCGATCACCTACTTCAGCAACAGCAGGAAGGCCATCTACACCTCCACGCGCGAAGGTGCGAACGATTGGACCACCGTGTGGAACGCAGTGAGCTCTTATCCGATCAGCGTCGCACTCAACGAGCGAACCGGGGAGGCCGTACTGAGTTATCTCAACCGCAACAAGAACGCGCTGGTGAGCGAGTTGGTGTAGAGCCAGAGGTGATTCCGGGCTGACGACTACGACTTTCTGGTAGTGCCGACGAAGCAGGCGTTGGGGATGGGGGCTTTGCCTTTTTCGATCACCTTTAACTCGATCAATTGCTCGACCAGCGTGCGCCAGCGTTCGATGGTCATCATGCCGAGCTCGCCTTTTTTCGTTTCGTCGGTCTCGATCAGAGGCTTCTGCGCTTCGGACGCGGCGAGCATGGTGGCGGCGTCCATGTCGGGGTTGAGCTTGCCCATTGCGGCGTTAGTCGATTTGGGATCGTCCAGATAGCTCCGCCAACCCTCGCGCAGAGCGGCGGCCATGTCGGCAATCTGCTCGGGGCTCGTCTTCACGCGATTGCGCTTCGTGATGATCACGGCGGTGTACGGGTTGTAACCGGCGTCGGCAACGAGGAAGACCTGCGGATCGGATCCCTGCTTCTTCGCGGCAAGCGGCTCGCTGGTCACGAAGCACTGTTGCGCGAAGTTCTTGTCGTTGAGAAAATTGCCGATGCCACCGTCGTAGGTCACGAGCTGCATCTTGTCGAAGCCGTACTTGTTCTTGAGGTAGTTAACGTATGCGAGGCCGGGCTCGACTGCGAGCTTGCCGCCTTGCTTGAAGAGATCGTCGAGGCTCTTCAGGCCGCGCGACGCATGCGTCATGATGCCTTGCGGACAGGTCTGATAGGTAGCGAAGATGGCAATGACGTCGGCGCCTTGCGAGCGGGCGATCACGACTTCGTCCGCGCTGGCGACGGCGTAATCGACCTTGCCGGTGGCGACGAGCTGCCACGTCGGAGTGCCCGCGCCGCCGGGGGCAATCGCTACATCGAGATTGTGCTTCGCAAACGCGCCGCCATCGCGCGCGGCGTAGATCCCGCCGAACTCAGGCTCGGGCACCCAGTTGAGCGCCAGCTTCACCTTGTCAGCGGCGTGCGCAGAACTGATCAGGACGAGGAAGAGTAGAATTCCGGCGAGTCGTTGAATCACCTTCACTCCTTCGTTTGCTCCGATGCATGCCAGCGTCGCAAGGCAAGATAGCCTGCGAGGTTGATTGCCGCGAGCATCGCCAATCCGAGCAGCGACGCGACGAGCACGGCAGCGAAGATGTCGGCGGTGTTTCCGAGTCGCTTGGCAACAAGTACTGAAACGCCAAGCCCCGCGCCGCGCGATAACACGCCGGCGACGAACTCGCCGACGATCGCGCCGATCACGGCCAGTCCCGCGGCGATGCGCAGGCCGGTGAAAATGTTCGGCAACGCCGACGGCAGCCGCAGCTTCAGGAGCGCCGCGAAGCGCGACGCGCCGTAAAGCTTGAACAGATCACGCAACGCCGGATCGGTAGACAGCAACCCGGTCAGAGTGTTAGCGATCACCGGAAAGACCGATGCGATGAAGGCAGAAATCGCGACGGATTTCCAGCCGAAGTCGAACCAGATCACCAGCAGCGGGGCGATCGCGACGATTGGCACAGTCTGAAAGAAAACGGTGTACGGGTAGAACGCACGCTGCACCAGACGCGACGTCGAAAGCAGGATCGCGAGGACCACGCCGATGATCGCGCTGAGCGCGAAGCCGATCAGCGCAGCCTCGGCGGTGTTAAGCAGTGATTGCATCAGGTCGGCGCGCTTTTCCGTTATCGCGACGAAGACGGCCGTCGGCGCGGGGAACATGTACGGCGGCACGTTGCACATCCGCACGATCAGTTCCGCGAGCGCCGCGACGACGACGAACACGGTAATGGGCGGGAGGATGGCTCGGACGAAGCGCATGCCGGACTAGTTGCCTCCGCCGCGTTCGAGCGCTTCGTAAAGGATGCGCGTCTGTCGCGCGAAGACGGCATCGCCGCGCAGCGCGTTGGTGCGTTGCTCAGGAAGGACCGAAGTGAGGCGGTGATCGAGCACGATCCGCCCGGGCCGACGCGACATCACGATCGCGCGCTCGGCGAGAAACGTGGCCTCGACGATCGAGTGCGTCACGAAGATCACCGTCATGCCGTACTGCCGCCAGAGTGCGCGAAGCTGCTCGTCGAGCTGTTGCCGTGTGATCTCATCGAGCGCGGCGAACGGTTCGTCAAGAAGCAGGATTTTCGGATGCGTGACGAGTGCGCGGGCGAGCGAGACGCGCATGCGCATGCCGCCGGACAGTTGAGCGGGGTAACTGTGTCGGAAATCGCTCAACCCGACCGTGCTGATCGCTTCGCTGGCCCCCTGCAGTTGATGAAGCCGATCGACGCCGCGGAGTTCGAGCGGCAGGGTCACATTTCTCATCACATTGCGCCAAGGAAGCAGGTGCGCATCTTGGAAGACGTAAGCCAGGCTCGGTCCGAGCTTCTGTGCTTCAGTCAACTCGACAGTGCCGGTCGTCGGGCGGTCGAGTCCGGCGATGATGCGAAGGAGTGTCGATTTTCCGCAGCCGCTCGGTCCCAGGATCGCGATGAATTGTCCGCCCGGTATATCGAGGTCGATCTTTTCGAGCGCGACGACGTGGTCGGGCTCGAACACGCGACGCACATTGCTAATGCGCACAGCGGCGCCGGCCGCGCCCGTCGCGCTGGTGGGCGAGGTGGATGGCATTTCCGTCATCGTCATCGAAGGATCGCAGCGAGTTTATGACTTCATCATGGCTTGTTCAAATTCAACTCAGTATGGTGAAGAATGACGTCATGCCTGTCAGCGCTTCACCCAGCGAACCGTTCGCGACATTCGTTCCGAGTGAATCGGAACCGTGGGGCGTCTCGCGCGTGGGGCACCTGTATCGCCGCGCGGGACTCGGGGCAAGCTTCGATGAGTTGCAGCGCGGATTGAAACTCACACCACAGCAGGCGGTCGATCAGCTCCTCGATTATGACCCGGACACGGATCGCATGGACGAGCTGCAGGAACAGCTCGTCGGTTATCTGAAGTTCGACGAGCCGCGCCAGTTGCAAAACTGGTGGCTGTTCCGCCTGCTCAATACGGATCGTCCGCTCCAGGAGCGGATCGCGCTTGTCTGGCACAACCACTTCGCGACCAGCGCATCGAAGGTTACCCAACTTCAGTTGATGGCCGATCAGATCGCACTCTTTCGTCGCATGGGATCAGGAAGCTTCCGCGACCTGCTGCTGGCAGTCAGCCGCGATCCGGCGATGCTCCGCTGGCTTGATGGCGCGACCAACCGCAAAGGCGCGGCGAACGAAAACTGGTCGCGTGAATTGCTCGAACTTTTCACGCTCGGCGCCGGGCACTTCACCGAGTACGACGTGAAAGAAGTCGCCCGCGCCTTCACGGGATGGCGCGTCGAGAATAGCCGGGTCTGGTTTGATGCCGGTGGCTTCGACGACGGCGACAAGACGATCTTCGGCACCACCGCAAAGTGGGAGAGTGAGAGCGCCATCGACCTGATCCTGCGCCAGCCATCCGCGGCGAAACACATCGCGCGCCGACTGCTGCGCGAGTTCGTCCATCCCGGCCCGACCGATGAGATGATCGATCACTACGCGCAGCGCCTGCTTGAACATCAATGGCAGATCAAGCCTTTGCTCCGCGAGATCTTCGCCAGCCGGATGTTCTTCAGCGACTGGGCATATCGCAGTCGGATCAAAAGCCCGGTCGATGTTACCGTTGCCGCATCGCGACAGATCGGTGGCAAGATCACCGCCAATTTCGTGCGCGAGCAGACGACGAAGATGGGTCAGTCGTTGTTCTTTCCGCCCAATGTGAAAGGCTGGGACGGGCATGAGGCGTGGATCAATGCCAACACGATCCTTCTCCGCTACAACTTCGGCGTGGCGATCTCGACGCAGCGCGGCGAAGCGTTCGCGCGACAGGTCGATCTCGAACAATGGCTGCTCAAGCATGACATGCGCAGCGGCGAGCAGATCGTAGATCATTTCCTCACGCTGATGCTCGACGGCAGTGCGCCGGCTGAGCTGCGCACAGCGCTTCTCACGTACATCAACCGCGGTCCGAAGGGTGAGGCGCGGCCGTTCGTGCTCGAGAAGGACGGGTTCAACTTCAAGCTGCGCGCGATCATTCACCTGATCTGCGCCACGCCGGAGTATCAACTGTCATGACAACGTCCCGGCGGGAACTGTTGAAGATCGGGCTGAGCGGCGCTGCGGTAGTGAGCCTGAGCGGCACGATGCCGGCGTTTCTGTCGAAGTTCGCGTTTGCTCAAAGCGCGCCACGCACGCAGGTCAGCGATGACAACATTCTTGTCGTCATCCAACTCACCGGCGGCAACGACGGACTGAACACCGTCGTCCCTTTCGCTGATGACGTGTATCACAAGTCGCGCGGGCAACTTGCGATCAAGGACAAGCATCACAAAATCAACGATCAGTTAGGGCTGCATCCGGCGTTGAAAGGGTTTAAGCAGCTCTTCGACGACGGGCAGCTCGCCATCGTCAACGGTTGCGGTTATCCGAAGCCCAATCGATCGCATTTCGAGGCGATGAACATCTGGCACGCCGGCGATCCGCAGCAGAGCGCGCGGGTCACGGGCTGGCTTGGGCATTACATTGACCATCAATTGCGCGGAAGCGATAGCGCTCTCAAGGCTGTCAGCGTAGGAACGGAATTGCCGCTGGCGCTGTCTGCGCAGACGCCCGTGCCTTCGATCATGACCGTCGAGGATTTCGCGTTGAAGATGGACGTCGTTAACAGCTCCGACGTCGAGCTGAAGCGCAAAATGATTCGCGACACGTGTACGCGATGCGCAGCAGAAGCGGCGAGCCCGGCACTGGAGTTTCTCGGGCGGCAAGCGAGCAACGCGATTATCGCCGCGGATCAGATCAAGAAACTCACCACCGGATACAAACCAGACGTCGATTATCCCGGCGGGCTGGGCCAACAGCTTCGGCTGATCGCGCAGATCATCGCCGCCAACTTCGGCACCAAACTTTTCTATTGTCAACTCGGTAGCTTCGACACGCACGCGAATCAGCTCGACTGGCACGAGCGGCTGCTCGCCGAGCTGGGAAACTCGCTCGCGGCGTTTCACAAGGATCTGGCGGCGAAGAAACTCGATAAGAAGGTGACGGTGATGTGCTTCAGCGAGTTCGGCCGCCGCGTCGTCGAGAACAACAGCCGCGGCACTGATCACGGTACAGCCGCCCCGATGTTCATCAGCGGCGGTCGAGTGAAAGGCGGGATGTATTGCGATTATCCATCGCTCACGGACTTGCAGGACGGCGATCTAAAACATACGACCGATTTCCGGCGCGTCTATGCCACGCTGCTGGACAAGTGGCTGAACAGCGATTCGACGGAAGTGCTGCGCAACAAGTTCGAGGCGATCGACTTCATTTAGTTTGCAGCCCGGCAGCGCACCAGTTCCGCCATGCTTCGCGGTAGACCGATTCAAGATTGCGTACGAATCCGGCCGGATCCAGCAACGGCGATTTGCGCATCATGTCGCGCAACGTTCGGCGATACTGCGACAGTCGCTCGACATCGCCGGCAAGAATGATCGCCTTATCGACATAATCATCAGGCGTGTTAGCGATCAGCTCGGGAATCCCAACGCTGGTGAGAATGCTGGCGCTGACCCGCGAGACGTGACTGCGCCCGGCCAGCGTGACCCACGGCACGCCGAGCCATAGCACCTCGCACGTCGTCGTGGTGCCGCTGTAGGGGAACGAGTCGAGGGCAATGTCTGCGGACGCAACGATCGCGTGACGCTGAGAATACTCTGTCCAGCCGAGCAACTGCAGCCGATCCGCGCTGATTCCGTTTGCCATGAACGCGTCGATGATCCGCTGTCGAGCGCTTGCCAATGCGAGCGGCCGGGTCTTCATCAAGAAGCGCGAGCCGGGAACTGCCTGCATGATCCGCGCCCAGAGTGCGATCATCTCGTCGGTTACTTTCGGGAGATTGTTGAACGAGCCGAACGTGACGTAGCCGCTCGCCTGTGCAGGCGTCGCATCAAGCGGTGCGGGTGCGTCATCGTCTGGTCGATAACAGAGGAAACAGCCCGGCAGGCGAACCAGAGTCTCGGTGAAGTGCGACTCGGTCATGCCAGGGGGATCGGCGACCGCGTCCGTTAATCGATACTGCACGGCCGGCATGCCGGATGTCGCGGGGTAACCCAGATAGTTGAACTGCACCGGCGCGGGCCCTCTGGCGACAACGAGCGGCCTTCCGTCGCCGGTGAAACCGGAAAGGTCGACCAGGATGTCGGTTTTCGCGTCGCGGATTGTCGCGGTGGCAGCGTCGTCGCGCAGCGCGCCAACATCGTGCCACTCGTCGACTTCGGCCTTCAATTTCGCGCTAACGTGATCGAAACTGCGCGAATTGTTGAACGCGATCACACGAAACTGCGACCGGTCGTGGCCGACGAGGATATTCTCGAGAAATGACGGCACGGGATGCGCTCTATAGTCCCCGGAGAGATAACCGATGCGAAGCAATCGATCTGGGTCGCGATCGTTGCGATGGTTCGATTCCGCGATTCGTCCAAACTCCTCTCCCCAGCGACGCGACATCTCAAATTGCTCGTGTGGCGTAACGCGCGGGTGATAAAGCATCGTCAACAGTATTGACGCGCGCACGGCCGCAGCGTTCGGCGCAAGCGAGCTCGCGCGGCGCTGGGCCGACAATGCTTCATCAACGCGGCCACTTTCGGTAAGGACGTTGCCGAGATTGAGCCAGGGACCTGCATCGCGCGGATCGAGCTCGATCGCGCGGCGGAGGGATGCGATCGCCTCCTCGTACTGACTGCAGGCTTGCTGGGCCTTCGCAAGGTTGAAGTGGGTGTGCGGTAAGTCGGGTCCAAGCTCCGTCGCCCGCTGCAGGGCCTCGCGCGATTCGACGAGTTTTCGGTCGAAGGCCAGCGCGATGCCAAGACCCGTCCACGCATCGACGAGCTGTGGGTCGTGCATCGTTGACGCGCGAAATGCCTTGATTGCATCAGCAAGACTCCCCGCCTCCTGCAAGAGGTGCCCCAGTCCAAGCCAGGCCCGCGCGTTGTCGGGTTTAAGGGCGACAGCCTTGCGGAACGAAGCGATGGCATCGTTCAACCCCCCGGCTTGATGCTGCGCCCTGCCAAGCGACGTGTACAGTATGGCGGCGTTCGGCGCGATCGTGATGGCCAACTCGAGTAACTGAATCGACTCGAGCGATTTTCCCTCGCGCATGAGCAGGAGGGCTTTCAGGTGGAGTGCTTTGGGGTGGCGAGGTTGTTGTAGAAGGACTTGGTCACAGTCCGCCGACGCCTCCTCCAGGCGTCCGGCTGCATAGTGTGCGGTCGCGCGCTGCATGAGTTCGTCAGGAGAAGGCGCGCTCATCGGAGGTTAATATTGAAGAACCGAGTGCAGCTTAGCCGGCTCGATCTTCGCGCGGCCGTTGAGTGCGCTGAGCTCGATCAGGACAGCCACGCCGACGAGCTCGCCGCCGAGGTGATTTACGAGGTCGCAGCACGCCCGCATCGTGCCACCGGTGGCGAGCACGTCATCAACGATCAGCACGCGCTGGCCGCGGACGATCGCGTCCTCGTGCATCTCGAGCGTATCTTTCCCGTACTCCAGGTCGTAGCTCTTGCTAATCCGCTTGTGCGGCAGCTTGCCCGGCTTGCGAACGAGTCCAAACCCCGCGCTCAGGCAACACGCGACCGCCGTGCCGAAGATGAAACCGCGACTCTCGGCGCCGACGACCAGATCAATGCTCTTCCCGCGAAACGGATTCGCGAGCAACTCGACCGAGAGCGCCAATCCCGATGGCGACGCCAGCAGCGGCGTGATATCGCGATACTGGATCCCCGGCTTGGGAAAATCCGGAATGTCGCGGATGAGCGTCTTCAGCGGCGTGATCGGGTCGGTCATGACAGCCTAATCGTACCCGGCTACCGCCCCGGCTGCGACGATTTGCGACGTCCCGCTGAGCCGGCCGAACGCGGTGTTGAACGTCACGTTCGTCGGTGCCGGTCAGCGCTTCGGAGATCCGAGGTCGATCACCTTCACGGTTGGCTTGCCGGGGTGGTGACCGTCACTGCGGCGGCCGCGATTTTTCGGTCATTCAAGGCCCCTGAAGATCGTGCAGATTGGAATCTTGCCAAAATTTCGAGTGCGATGGAAGAATTCCAGGACTTGCTGGAACTATATCTGTGACGCCCGCACGACGGAGATGTTGCGCGTGTCGGCTCGCGGGTTGATTGGAACACGGTATTGCAGCCGCAGCCGACCGACTTGGAGTTACTCCGCCGGGCCCGCGCAGGCGATGGCAAGGCGTTTCACGCGCTGGTCGATCGCTTCGCACGGCCGATGTTCGCCTCGGCGTATTCGCTTTTGGGCGACATCCATGACGCCGAAGACGTCGTGCAGGAGACGTTTGCGGGTGCGTTCAAGAATTTGAGCCGGTTTGAAGAGCGATCGAGCGTCAAAACCTGGTTGAGCCGGATTCTGGTGAATCAGGTCGCACGATTGCGACGGGACCGCGGCGAAAAATTGAGCGAGCTGCCGGATGCGGCAGTTGTTCGGAATGGAGCTTCGGAGGTCGACGCCAAGCTCGATCTGAATGCGACCCTGGCAAAGCTGAGCCACGAGCACCGCGAGGTGATCGTGCTGCGAGAGATCGAGCAGCTCAGTTATGAAGAAATGGCGCAGGTGCTGGACGTGCCGCGCGGGACGGTTGAATCGAGATTGTACCGCGCCCGTGAAGCGATGCGGCAGTTGCTCAGCGGTTACCTGCCGTGACTGACCGTGACGTGCGGGACTTGAAAAACCGAATTTGATCCACGGTTGACGTGAGTCAAAACGAAACCGTGTTTCGGGCGGCCGCGGGACGTCTGCGGCGGACCGCGCCGCCCTTTTTGAAATTTCATCAACGCGATGCGCTGCGATTTTGAATCACAAGTTGAGGCGTATCACGACGGCGAGCTGCAGCCGTCGCGCGTCGATCTATTCGAAGATCACGTGCAGACGTGTGTCGCTTGCGCCGCGCAGCTTCGTTCGCTGCAGGCGATAAGCGACCTGGTGGCCGCAAGTCATACAACACCGCAGATGTCGTATGACGCCCTGCAGCGTGTGCATGATGAGATCGACCGCACGATGGACCGCAGCCTGCTCTCGCTGGCGCGCGGGCTGATCGGCATCGCAGCGGCAATCTTGATCGTCGCGACGGCGGGGCTGTTTAATCTTCAGCCCCAGCACGCCAGCGAGCCACAGCCGTGGGAAGGCACAGTTCTGACGTCGTCGCAGCAGGGAGAGGCTTCGCAATCGAACGGCGGCAACGGCTTGGACCCTGACATCATCGTCGCCGACCTTTCGCGGCGGTCGCTGCATTGAGCCTGGTCAGCCGATATTGAAGAGACGAGAGCATGAGCCGGTTTAATCGAGTCAAAGTCTTCATCACGTTCGCGTTCGTCCTGGCGATGTTCGCCGGCGTTGCGGTTGGGATGCTCGGGGCGAAGATCCCCGCATCGCGTGAGCCACACTCGTGGCTTGCCGAAGAGCTGGGCCTCACGCCCGAGCAACGCGAGCAGATGCGCGCGATCTGGCAGGATGTATCCAAAAATCGCCAGACCGATTGGGAGCGACGCCAGACGATAGACAAGGAACGCCGAGAGGCAATCGTCGACTTGCTGACGCCAGAGCAGAAGACGCAGTACGACAAGATCAACCAGGACTTCGCCCAGAAGGTGCAGGACATGGCGAAGCAGCGCGAGCAGGCTTTTGCAGATGCGCAGGATCGCACCAAGCAGATCCTCACGCCGGAGCAGCGCGTGAAATACGAGCAGCTCATGCAGAAGCGCCGCGAGGAAAAGAGCAACCGAAACGAGCGTCGCCACGGCGGCGCGAGCGGCCCTAGTACAGATCCCGCGGCGCGAGTGTCAATGTCGAAGTAGTTGAAGTTCAGATGCGAAGACGTGGGTTTACATTAGTGGAGATCTTGGTGGTGATCGGGATCATCGCGATCCTGATCGGCATCCTGTTGCCAACACTGAGCAAGGCGCGCGAGCAGGCTCGACGCACAGCCTGTGCAGCTCAGCTTAAAGACATCGGCAACCTGTTCCACATGTATCTCGATTTGAACAAGGATCGTCTGCCTCATGTGAACACTTTGCCATCGCAACAGCCTCCGCTCGTCAACGCGCCGTCCATCTACGAAGCCATCGACAAGAGCTACCGGAAAATGCCGGCCGGCCAAGCGCAGGGAACCAGCGGCGTTTGGCGCTGTCCGGCAGACCGGATCATGGCAGGTAACACGGCGGTCGGTGTGCCGCAGGGTTTCGAGACCTATTTTGACCGCGAGGGCGGCAGCTTTACGTACGATCCGTTTTTCAATCAGCAGGGCATCGACTACATGACGGCGTTCAACGGGAACGACCCGCTCAACAAGGTGTTTCACCAAGCGATCGAGTTCTGGAAGCAGCGCACTGGGCAGACGGCGGATCGTTTAATCATGTTTCACGACTACGAAGCCTTTCACGGCAAGGCCGATCAGAAGGGTGCAATGAACTTTTTGTTTGCAGATTTCCACGTGGGCCAGTTTGAGCCGCGTTCGCGATGAACTTCACCGAGAAAGACTAGAACACGAACATGTCGTCTGACATCAACATCACGAACATCCGCAACCCTGCACTGGCGGCGGCGCTGCGCGAGCAGCAGGAGAAGAAGAATCGCGGGCCTTGGCGAAAGCGGCTGATGGTCGGTAGCAGCGCGCTGCTGGTGGTGCTCGTTCTTGGTGGGGCAGCGTGGGCGATCAAGGCGCGACTCGCGCACAACGAAAAGCAGAAGGTGCTCGCCACTATCCAGCAGAACCCGCGTGAGATGCGCCAGGCGGTCGAGACGGGCAAGATCACGCGTGAAGAAGGCTGGCAGGCGATGGAGCAGGCGCGCGAGGTGCGCGAAAACAAACAGCTCGATGAATACTTCGCGCTGCAGTCGCAAGCCGACCGAAATAAGTATCTCGACAAGATCATCGACGAGCAGGAAGCGCGGCGGAAAGACCGCGAACAGCGCGCTGCAACGCAGCCGTCAACACGCCCGACCACGCGACCCTGGCGCGGCCCGACGTCGCAACCCACGACACAGCCCAACGGCCGCAACGATCCCGGACGGCAGTACTCACGCGTGCAGGGAGGCGATCCAGTGCGCAAGGCGCAGCGCGCCGCGTTCCGTGAAGCGATGATGCGACGCATGGCTGAGCGTGGAATGCAACCCGGCCGTGGCGGCGGTCGCGGATTCGGTGGCGGCGGTGGGGGACGCGGCGGTGGCGGCGGAGGAAATCGCGGCGGCGGGGGTCGCTAGCCGGAAGCCATTACAGTTCCAGCCGGTTGTTCTGGACGCGACTGCGACCGCAGTTGCTGATCAATCATCTTCAACACCGATTCCGGTCCAAGCCATCGCAGGCAGCTCTGATGTGAGCACCGCCGCGAATAGCATGGGCTGCAGATGATGTCCAGGCGGACCACCGTATCGTCGCGTCCCCATGGTCCGGTGCGCGCGGGATTGGTTGGCCCGAACATCGTTACCAGCGGCCGGCCCAGCGCCGCCGCGATGTGCATCGGTCCGCTGTCGTTGGCGATGACGATCTCAGCACGCTGAAGAAGCGCGACGAGCTGGCGGAGAGTGGTTCGGCCGGTGAGGTCGAATGCGCCATGAATCTGTCGTGCGAGATTCGACGCATCCCCGCCGCCCGCGACGACGCTCGCAAAGTTGTATCGCTGCTTCAATGGACCCACCAGCGCCGCAAAGTATTCGACGGGCCATCGCTTCGTCGGCCAGTTGGTTCCTGGCAGTAGCACCGCGAAAGGTCGATCGTTCGGCACGAGCCGCTCGACTGCGGCGCCATCATCACGCGTCGCCGGAAACACGAATTCAACTGGCGCTCGATCACAGCCGAGCTGATCGGCGACCCGCAGGTATCGATCCAGCGCATGCGCGTTCAGGTCCGCGTTCACGCGGTGGGTGTAGAAGATCCATGCCAGCTCGCGCGCGTTGCGAAAGCCGACGCGGATCGGCGAGCGCGCCAGCCGCGTTGTCAAACCGCTGCGCAGCAGACCTTGAAGGTCGATGATCAAATCGAAGTGTCGCCGACGCAGTCCAAATCCGAATTTGAGTAGCTCCAGCAGCGCCTTTGGGTTCCACCACACTTGCGCGAAGCGGTGGCGGTCGAAGCGGATTACTTCTTCAAGCTGCGGATGTCCCTCAAGCAGGTTGGCGAACTGCGAACCCACCAGCCAGCTGATCCGCGCCTCCGGCCAGCGCCGCTTGAGCAGGTTAAGCACCGGCAACGCGTGCACGACGTCGCCGAGGGCGCTGGGTTTGATGATGAGGATGCGCGAGGGCGCGTCGTGAAGCTCGATCATGCTCATTGCGTGTGTGCCGATGATACACGCAGTCTGGAGAAGGGCGCGCGCCTCAGTCGCGCTCGAGCTTGGCGCGCGGGGCGAAGCCTTGGCACAAGTGAAACGAATTTTCGGGTGTGTACTGCGGGTGCTGCTTCATGGCACGCAGCAAACGCTCGATACCCATCATCGACCAGCGATAGTGTCGCACGCCGTCGACATCGATGAGGATCGGTGTTGCGCCTTTCCTGGGCTCGTTGAAGACGATCCAGTTGGTGCTTTTGGCGTCGGTGTGGGTGAAGCCCAGGTCCTCGATCTTCCGGAGTGTCCGGCCGGCGCGGCGAAACAGGTTTTCGCGGTTGCGCAAATCGAGTTGGTCGAGATCGACAGCCGCAAGCGTCGCGCCCGGCACGCGCTCGAAGACGATCAGGGACTCGACAGCGTACCCGAGCACGCGGCGTTCCATTAGCAGCATTGGCCATTCGCACGGTACGGCGCGGACGAGCATCTTCCATGTCTTTGCCCACGTGCGCTTCGCGCGTGAGCCGAACAGAAAGCTGCCGAGGACCTGTCGGGCGTATTTGCGGCGAGGACGTTTGACGACGACCGAGAACGAGCGACCGCCGACAACGATATCGCCGGCGAGAACATCGCCGTTGTCGGCGCGCTTGATGACCTCGAGCTGATTGGCCTCGACCCGACGCAGCAGCTCGGGCCAGGCGCGCAACCAGTCGGGCGCGGTGAAGCATTGCTCGCTCGCGCGCGCCCACGAGACCGGCCACGGCGGGCGGCGCGTGAAGACGCCGGACCATCCATCGATGCTCAGGAGACCGAAGTTGTCGTTCTCGCTGAAGATTGTGCGGATGAAGCGTTGCCAGAGGCGGTGGCTTACCGGGTTGCGCAAAGGCATCTTTCGGTCGGGAATGAGCTCGCGCCAAACTTCGAGATAGTCGCTCCGCGTCGCGATCGGCGCAGCCGAGTGTCCGAGGCGAAGCAGGTGCTTGAGCTTTAGGCCTCCGCGCTGCACGCCGCGCGCATCGTCGAGGAGCAACTCGTCGTTGCGAACAAGGAACGATCGAAGGTCGAGTTGGCGATGTCCGAGCCCCGCGCGGGCGAACTGATGAAGAATCTCGATAAGTTGTCGGCGTAGATGGATGCGTTGCGACGGGTTCTTTTCGAGATGTTCGTCAAGTCGCATAGCAGGCTCGATTGAGTCGAGCACGAGCGCGTCGCCCGTTCGATCACCCAACCTGAAGCCGACCATCGCGGCATAAGCATGCGGCGACGGGATTTCGGCTTTCTGCAGTCGTTGCAGCGCTTGCAGCTCGCGCAAGGCGGGGTTACCGCGCGCCCGCCCGCGCTCATAGAAATGCAACCGTAGCGGTTTGCCCGCGTGCTCGAAGCGCCAGACTTCGCGCGTGTTGTCCTGCGCGATCATCTCGCCGAACTGCGAGAGGTTCTTGAGTGTTTGCTCGAGCGAATCCGGCGGCACGGGCCGAAGCGTAGCCGTGTGAGCACAGGTTGGAAACCCGTGCTACGGTTGAGCTGCCTTCTTAAGGATTACCATCGATCGCGAGGAGAGCGGCAAGCGCACGAAGCATTGACCCGAATTGTTCCGCTCAACCGTGAACGTCTGGCTCGGCTTCAGCAAGTTGACCATCGTTGCCCCGGGCGGATTCACATTGCCGTCGACGAGCACGCAGTCGCTGCGTTCCATCGCCGTCAAATTCATCGCGACGATGAGCGACGTCACGTCGAGCACGCGCGCGAACGCCAGCGTGCAATTGCTGTCAATCGGGTGGCCGAAGTTCTCGCCGTCGCCGGAGATCTCGCGGAAGTACTCGCGGCCGTAGCGCAGGGCGGGTTCATTTGCGCGCACGGCGGCGATCTTCGCGATCGCCTGGTAGATCGGGTGATTCGGATTGAAGAAGTGCGCGTCGGTCGTGTCAAATGCGCCCCATTTTCCGCCGAACATACACTCGCGAACGTAGGCGTCGCTCGATCCGCCACCGTCGAAGCCTTGCTCGGTGCCATAGTAGATGCACGGGATGCCCATGTTGCTCAGCAGATAACCGATCGCGAGCTCACCTTGCCGCGGGTCGTCCACGCCGTTCATAAAGCGCTTGTACGGGCGCACCATCTGGTCGTGGTTGTCGACAAAGGTGACGAAGTACTGTCCGGCGGCGCCGAAGTCGCGATAGAAGTTACGGAACTTCTCGTACCGTTCGCGCAGCACATTCGGCGGCGAGAACTGCTTGATCACCTCTTCGAGCACGAAATACAGCGGAAAATCCAGCACCGCGTCGAAGACGGGATACTCCTGCGTTTCGTCCGCCGGCGTGTTGTGGCCGACATATTTCTGCAAGCGTTCGTCACCTTCGACGATCTCCGCGAAGATGAAAAATCGATCCTTGCCGATCGACTTGCAGTATTCGCGAATCGCGTTGCAGAAATTGCTCGTCGCCTCGGGCTCGGTGTGGCCGACGGTGTCCACGCGATACCCGTCGCAATCGGTCACCGCGATCCAGTATTTGTAGATTCGGATCATCGTGTCGAGGGCTTTGGGATTGCTGAGGTCGATGTCCTTGAGGTCGATGAAGTCACCGTTGATCTTTTCGTCCAGGCCCGCCGACGTGAAATCACGGATGTATCCGCGTCGCTTGTAGATCTCGGGATCCTGCAGCTCGATGGGCCAGACGCCATCGTCCGCGTCGAGCGCACCTGTCGCGGCTTGCTCGGCAGAAACGCGGCCGCCGTCGCGCTTGCGCCAGAATCCGAACTCATGCCTTCCGGTCTCGTGGAAGGGCATCGGCTTGTCTTCCGGGTACGCCCAGTTGTTACCGGTGTGGTTGATGACAATATCGAGAATGACGTACATGCCGCGCTTGTGGGCCTCGCGGATTAGCTCGCGCAGGTCGTCAATCGTGCCAAAGCGCGGATCGACTTGCAGGAAATCCTGCATCGCGTAGCCGTGGCAACTGTTGCAGTCCTCCTGCCGGTTCTTGAACGGCGGGCTGATCCACACCGCGGTGCAACCCAAACCTTTGATGTAATCGAGGCGGCGAGTGATGCCCTTGATCTTGCCGCCCTGGAATTGGCATGCGACGGAAGGATCACGCCCACGCTTCCCTGTCTTTGGATCGTAGGACGGATGCTCTTTTGCATCGTCGAATCGATCGATCAGGAGCTGATAAATGAAGTGATCGCGCCAGTCGCGTGGCGACGGAAACACATCTTGTCGTGGGGTGAAGTCAATTTGTGCAACGGAGGTCGGACGATCGTCCATGCCGGACAGGATATCAAACGGAGTGCCGCGTCACGGTTTGCGGCGACGGATGTCGCGCGTGAGCCGCAGGTCGATCAAGCCCAAAAACAGAATCGCCGCCATGAGTACAAGCACCGCGAAAAAGGTGCCGACGAACAGCCGGGTCTCGCGGCCGATCAGCGCTTCGCAGGAAATGTAGAAGCAGGCGGCCATCGCGATCATGCAGGTCCCGCCGACGCGACGAAGCGTCACGCGGCGACGGTTGATCGCGGCATTTTCGACGACTGCCAGCTTCTGCGCCGCACGCGAGTAGAACATGTAATACCATCCCGCGGCCGCCACCAGCAGGCTGAAGATCCCGACGATCCATCGCGTGGCGGTGTCGTTGTTCATGCCTGGGGTCTTTCAGACTTGTGTGCGGGGAAGATGCCGACCTCGGCGAGCATCTCGGCAACCTTGCGCATTGGCAGGCCGATGACGTTCGAGCGACTGCCGACGACGTCTTTGATCAAACCTTCAGGATCCTGAAGACCGTAACCACCGGCCTTGCCGCGCCACTGGCCAGACATCAGATATTTCTCAATCTCTGCCTCGCTGAGCGTTCGCATCCGCACGGCCGACAGAACGCGCGAGCTCTTGAGATGGTGGTTCTCCCCGACCGCAACCGCCACGCCGGTAACAACGACGTGCATCGTGCCGGACAGCAGCCGCAGGATCTCGCGGGCATGCCTTACGTCATCGGGCTTGCCGATGATCTCATCGCCGAACGCGACGACCGTATCGGCGGCGAGCACGACTTCCGTGGGATGCCGCGCGGCCACTCTCTGCACCTTCATCCGCGCCAGGATGACGGCCAAGTCGGTCGGCATCGTCTTGGGCGGAAATTCGTCTTCGTCGATGTCGGATGGATCGACTTCGAATACGTAACCCGCGTCGGTCAGCAGCTTGTGACGACGCGGCGAGCGGCTGCCGAGCACAAGCTTTTTGCGCGCCAGCCCTTGATTTGAGTCGGCTTCGGCGCTCATCGCGCACCGCCCGCGGAGCCGGCTTGAGACGCGTCCCGATAACCATTGAGTTCTGCCGCTACCTCTTTCAGTCGAGTTTCGTACTTCTCCTTCATCAACAGGTCGGCGGCAGTGTAAAGGCTGGCGGCCTCGATCTCGGTGATATTGAAATACGTGGCGATGTCGTTCAGCCGCTGGAAGAAGCTCTTTGATGGCAGGTTGCTCAGCTCCCCGACGCGCGAGAGTGGCAAGTGCACGACAGTCACGTGATGACCGAGCCGGTCCCTCATGCGGATGAAACCTTCGCTGTTGAGCACGTCGATCTGCTTGCGGAGATCGCGGGCCGTTACTTCGTCGGGCGAATAGCGCACGATCAGCTCTGCCAAGGTCGCCGAGCTGACGCGATTGAGCAGGGCTGTCGTCGTCAAGCTCGCGTCGGCCGCCACTCCTGCGAAGACGCCGATATCGCCTTTGTCGTCGAGGTGCGCGTCGAACTGCGTTCGCGCATCGACGGCGATGATCACCGCGCCGTTGGGATACGGGTCGGGTAAACCCGCTTGAATCGCCGACGCGGATTGTGCTTCAAACGTTTCGACCAGCGTGTTGATGCCGAGATTGTCGTTGATGCCGCCGTCGACGAGGTGACGGTACTGCCTGTAGATCGTCGAGTAGTCCCGGAGTGTGACCTGGTGCAGCACGACCGGTACTGCTGCGCTCGCAGCGACGGCATAAGAGATCGGAAACCTGGACAGGTCAGAGTTCAGCTCGTCGAAACTCTCATCGCAAAAAACGAACGGCCGGGTGGACTGCAAGTCGGTGGCGTTGATGAGCAGGCGCGGCCGGTCCGGGCGGAGGTCTGAAAAAGTCAGTGCGCGGCCGTTTCGCCTGAAGAGATTCTGCGTGAAACTCGACGCGAGCATGTCGCTGCGGTCGTAGTCGGTGAAGGCCAGCGCGAACCAGTTCCACGGCAAGAGCGCCTGAATGATCACGTCGCTGGCAAACGAATGGGTGAGCTTGCGTTCGACGGTGTCGGGATTCCACTGGTCGTCGGCGAAGAGGCAATAATAGGCGCCCGTAAGGGACCCGCCGCTGACGGACGAGATGTAATCGACGCGCTGTAGCACGCCCAGCCGTTGAAGCTGGAACATGCACGCCGCCGAGAAGTTGGCCGAGCGCGATCCGCCGCCGCTGAGCGAAATGCCGACGAAGCAGCCGTCATCGCGCGGATCCGTCGTGGAGTATCGCCGGGAAGACTGTGACGGTGCCGTGGTGACGATCGGCGCAGTCGTGCTCATCATGCGCGACGACGTGACGTTCACACCGGTCGCCGCAAGGGTTTGATTCTTCGCGCGCTGTTCGGACGGCACGCGGGCGTCGTTGAGCTGCACGTTCTGGTTCGTACACCCGAATCCGAGCCCAAGTGCCAAACTGACAAGCAGAGCGGGCAAGAGCGACCGTAGTCCCCGTTTCATTGGCGGCGGATTGTAATTGTGATCGCGATGAATGAAACCAACGCGGTAGCGGGCGCTCTAAAAAGGATAGATTTATCTTTTGAATTCGGGTAGACCATTCGCCTCTGGCCTTTCAGACATTCAGGCCGAAATCACAGGGCGCCTCATGCTTTTTACCAGCATCACCGAGTATGCCATTCGCGGCCTCGCCGAATTGGCGAGTCGATCCACCAACGGGCTGATGCTGATGGACGAGCTCTGCGAAAACACCGACCTGCCACGCGACTTCCTTGCCAAAGTCTTCCAGAAGCTGGTGAAGGAAGGGGTGCTCAAGAGCACCCGTGGCCGGGGCGGCGGGTTCACGCTCGCCAAGCCGGCGCATCAGATCACGCTGATGCAGATCGTCGAAGCGATGGAGGGCCCGCAGCGATTAGATCAATGCGTCGTCGGCCTCGAGAAGTGCACCGACTCGATGCCGTGCCCGCAGCACGACTTGTACAAACCGATCCGCCAGCGACTCAAAGACTACATGAACACGACCACACTCGCCGACTTGTCGGCGACGCTGAAGTCCAAGCCCTCGTGGCAGAGCAGGCACCCAGAGGTGTCTGTGGACTAGCGGCGGGGAGACGTACAATTGAGGCACATCAGCAAGCAAGGAATTAAGTCGTCATGTCAACCACTGTTCCTGAGATCGTGAATCCAAGCGTCCGCCCGGCCGGTGACACCGGTTCAACCGCCGATGGGATCAATCTTCCGATCGCCAACAAGCATGTGCGAAGCTGGATTGAAGAATGCATCAAGCTGTGTCAGCCGGACTCGATTTACCTTTGCAACGGAACGCATCAGGAGCGGCAGCAGCTCATCGATCGCGGCGTGACCGACGGCATCTTCATCAAGCTCAATCAGCAGAAACTTCCCGGTTGTTATCTGCACCGATCGAACCAGAACGACGTTGCGCGCAGCGAGCACCTGACCTTCATCTGCACCCCCGGCGAAGACATGGCCGGGCCGACCAACAACTGGATGAACGACAAGCAGGCATATGCGAAGCTCAAGCCACTGTTCGCGGGTTGCATGCGCGGACGGGCGATGTACGTCGTGCCGTTCGTGATGGGCCCGCCGGGCTCGCCGCTGGCGAAGGTTGGAGTCGAGCTGACTGATTCGCTCTATGTCGCGGTCAACATGGGAATCATGACGCGCATGGGAGACGTCGCGTGGCAGCAGCTCGGCGAGAGCGACGAGTTCACACGCTGCCTGCACAGCCTGGGCGACGTCAATCCTGAGCGCCGGTACATCTGCCACTTTCCGCTCGATAACACGATCTGGAGCTTCGGCTCCGGTTACGGAGGCAACGCGCTGCTGGGTAAGAAGTGCCTCGCGCTGCGCATCGCGAGCTGGCTCGGATCGCAGCAAGGCTGGATGGCCGAGCACATGCTGATCATGGGCGCGCACGCGCCTGACGGCGAGAAGACGTACGTCGCCGCTGCGTTCCCATCCGCGTGCGGCAAGACCAATTTCGCGATGCTCATCCCGCCCGACAAGTACAAGAAGCAAGGCTGGAAGATCACGACGGTGGGCGACGACATCGCCTGGATGTGGGTCGATCCCAAGGACGGCATGCTCCGCGCGATTAATCCCGAGGCTGGATACTTCGGCGTTGTGCCAGGGACGAACTGGAAAACCAATCCCAACGCGATGGAATCGATGCAGCATGACACGATCTACACGAACGTCGCGCTGTTGCCCGACGGCGACGTGTGGTGGGAAGGCAAGACCGACAAGCCACCGGAAAAGTGCATCGATTGGACCGGCCAGGATTGGACGCCGGGCTGCGGGCGCAAGGCTGCGCACGCCAACAGCCGCTTTACGGCACCGATGGCGAACAACCCCGCGCTCGATCCGGCTGCGGGTGATCCGGCGGGCGTGCAGGTCAGTGCCATTATCTTCGGCGGGCGACGTTCCAAAAGCGTGCCCCTGATCTACCAGGCGTTCAACTGGGTACACGGTGTTTACCTGGGCGCAATGCTCGGATCGGAAACCACCGCGGCCGCGACCGGACAGGTCGGCGTCGTCCGTCGCGACCCGATGGCCATGCTTCCGTTCATTGGCTACAACATTCGCGACTACCTCGTCCACTGGAACCGCATGCGCAAGAAGATGAAGGACTGCCCGCGCATCTTCCACGTCAACTGGTTCCGACAGGACGAGCACGGGAAGTTCATGTGGCCGGGCTACGGCGACAACATGCGCGTGCTTGAATGGATCATCCGCCGCGCCCACGGCCGTGCGTACGCGTTCGAGAGCCCGATCGGCTGGATGCCCAAGCCCACCGACGTGGACCTTGAGGGTCTGGACATCAGCGTCGAGCAGTTCGAGAAGATCCAGGATATCAACCTCAACGATCTGAAGACCGAGCTGAGCGGGCAGGAAGAGCTGTTCCTGAGGATTGCCGGCGACATGCCCAAGGAAATGATCTTCCAGCGCGAGCTGCTAATCAGTCGTCTGTAGCTCACTCTCCCTTGCAGGGAGAAGGTCGCGGTGAGGGCAGAAACATGCGACGTCAAGCTAACTTCGAATCCGACATCCGCGCCGGTCGGGTACATCCGGAAATGACTTTCAATCAGAAGGTCTGGGCCATAACTTCGCGCATTCCGAGCGGACAAGTCACGACGTACGGCGAGATCGCTCGCGCGCTCGGCACGCACGCCTACCGCGCGGTTGGCAACGCGCTGAACAAGAACCCCTACGCGCCGGATGTGCCCTGTCATCGCGTGGTCGGGTCGACCGGTAGGCTGACGGGATTCGGTGGCGGGTTACCGAAGAAGCGCGAGTTGCTGAAGCGCGAGGGATTGAGAATCAACAAAAACGATTGCGTCCAGGTCGAAGCATTTTTCTCCCTCGTTTTAGCCGGCGGGCATGCGCGCCGCGCGCCGTTGTCGCATCGCTTCGGCGAGCACGATCGCAGCCGCGTGTGAGAGGGCTAAACTCGACGCAGAATCAGGTCGTGTTGGGATCGTGATGAGCTGGTCGCAAATCGCGCGGACCGCACCGCTGAGACCGCGCTTTTCACCACCGATCGCCAGGATGCACGGTTCGCGGAGATCTACATCGTACATCGTACGTTTCGCTCCTGCGATGCAGCCGTACAACGTCACACCGACGCGTTGCAGGTTTTGTATGGGTGAGACGTCGTCGATCTGTGCGAGATCGATCCGCTCGTATGCGCCGCTCGCCGGACGCGCGACTTCCGCCGCATCAAAATCCCACAGGTGCTTCTTGATCAATACAACGTGACTCCCAAGCGCCTCGGCGCTGCGGAGCGTGAAACCGAGGTTTCGCGCATCATCCACGCCCTCCAGCAGGAGCAGCAGCGCAGGCTCGGAGAGCTTCTGGACCAGATCGAGCAGCTCATCGCCGTTCAGTCGCTGCTTGGGCGATGCGATCGCCATCACGCCGCCGTGCGTGGCGCCGTGGGCCAGCGAGTCGAGCTGCTTGGCATCGACGTATTGAACCGGCACGCCAATCTGCTGGGTGAGGTCAAGAATCTCAGCGACTTGCTCCTCGTGAATCCCGTGGCGGAGCAGGACCGACTGGATCCGCCGCTTGCGGTTTCGCAGCGCCGCCAGCACGGATTGTCGGCCCTCAAGGTGTTCCACGGCAGCGATTGTACGTGCAAACCTGCGTGGCTTCGGACTGTCTAACAACACGACAGGAGATGCATCGATGAAAACCGGGATACGCAAAGGTCTAATAACCGCAGCGGCTGCTGGGATCCTGTCGATGGGCGCGATCGGCTGCGAGAGCAACGCCGGCAACGGCGCGCTGATCGGGGGCGCAACCGGCGCCGGCGTCGGCGGCCTGATTGGCAGCTTCTCCCACGCTCGCGCGGGCGAAGGCGCCCTGATCGGCGGCGCGATCGGCGCGGCCAGCGGCGCACTCATCGGCAACGGGATCGACCAGCAGGAACGCGACGACTATCAGCGTCATTCCAACTGGCGCCGCGAGGATTATCCACCGGAGTACCGCGAGTATCGGTATCACCAGTCGTACGACTGCGATCCACCTCCGCCTCCGCCTCCGCACTATCGATACGAGACGTACAGCGAGACGCGGTACTACTACGGTCGCTGACGCGCGATCAACCTTTCGGTCAAAAGAAGCGCCCACGGACAGCAATCCGTGGGCTTCGTTGTTTGCAAGTTTGATCGGGACGACGATCAATAACGCCGCATGTACCCGGTGTTGTACACGCCGTAATCGTACCCATACCCGTACGGGTAATACCCGGTCGAGTAGCGGTACTGATCCCAGCGGTGTACCCAGTACGCGTAGTCGAGCGCGATGCAGCGGGCGTTCAGCAGGCTCTCGAGGTACGCGCTGGCGACAACGCGGTTGATGCGTGCGTCGTCGTAACGGGCGCGGGCGGCGAGGAAGTCGGGGTTGCGGCGGACTTCACGCTGGAAGCCCGAACGCATGTCGCGCGTTTTGCCGGCCGTGTCGCGCAGCTTGTTCAGCGCGTTCTTCACGCCGTCGTCAGCGGACAGCGCCGCCGTTTCCATAGCGCTGAGCGTGCTCGCGTAGCCGAGCTTCAGCGTCGCCAGTGCCATGAAATTGTCCAGCGCCATCTGATTGGCCTTAGCCATGTCGCGCGGACGTTCGCGTTCGATGCGTTCGCTGGTCTCGGCGATCAGATCGGTCAGTGCGTGATAGTTTGAGTCATCGCGCAGCCGCTTGAGGACGCGCTCCCGCTCGCGAGCGTACTCGTCCTGCGCCTTCTTTTCGGTGGCGGCAGCGTCGACGTAGTCGCGCGAGTGCATGAAGTCGTCCCACGAGCGCTCGATCCAGCGGTGCATGTTCGTCTGGATCTGCTCCATCTCCAGGCGGGCGCGCACGGCATTGGCACGGGCGCCCGGGACGACGTTTACCTCGTAGGCGGGGTAGTCGTTGGTGTACCCGTTTCCGTTGTTGCCGTTGTAACCACGGTATGCGTCGTCACCCGCGGGCTGACCCTGCATGGGCGGCGGAGGCGCCGGCTGCTGCATCGCAGGTGGCGGGGCTTGATACGCCCCCGGTTGCGCACCAGGCGTCGGCTGAGTCTGCGCTCGGGCCGCTGCGGTCGCAAAGGTGAGACATCCAATGGTGATGACGGCAGGAAGGACGAGTCCGATACGCGAGGAACGCATTACGAAACCTCCCCGGCTCAAAGCCGCGCGGGCGCGCAAAACGCGCGCACGGGACACGCGTAGTCCGATAAGCCATTATACCTGACGATCCGAGGCGTGCGCGGGCAAAATTGAAGCCGCGCCAGGCCGGACCGGCGTCAGGCTTTTCGTTCGAGATCAGACACAGATTCCTGCTGAAAGCTAGGCAGGATTTGCGGGATCGGCCGGAAACGACCGCGGCCCCGACGGGATTCGCGGGGCCGCAGCACGTTCGTTTTACGCAGCGTCGTCTACTTGACCAGGCTGCTGAGCTTAAAGATCGGCAGAATGATGCTCATCGCGATGAAGCCGACGATTGAGCCCATCAGCACGATCATGAGCGGTTCGATCATCGCAGTCACGCCCTTGATGACCGCCTTGAGCTCTTTGCTGTAGAAGTCGCTGACCTCGTCGAGCACCTCACCGAGCTTACCCGACTCCTCGCCGGCGCTGATCATCTGCACGACCGAGCGCGGCAGCAGTGGTGACTTGGTCAGCGGCATGCTGATTTTCTTACCTTGCTTCACGCTCGTGTACACCGCGCGCCACATGCGCTTGTAGAGGCTGTTGCCGGCGATCTCTGCGGTGATCGCGATCGTGTCGAGCATCGGCACGCCGGCGTTGATGAGCTGGCCCATCGTGTGCATCGAACGGCTGATGTAGAGCGCGCGGAACATCTTCTTGAACAGCGGCACCGTGAGCTTGATCTTGTCCCACCAGAGCCGGCCCCAGTCGGTGCGCAGCACGAGGAAGAATCCCCACACCGCAACGATGACCGCCGCCAGCAGCACGTACCAGTAGTTGGTCATGAAGTTGCTCATCGCCAGCAGCAACTTCGTGGGCGCGGGCAGGGCGGCTTCCTTGCCTTTGAAGATCGTCATAAAGCGCGGCAGCACGAACGTGAGCAGGAAGATCGTGGTGCCGATGGCCATCGTTCCGATGATGCCGGGATAGATCATCGCGCCGCGCACCATGCTGATCGTTTCGATCTGCTGACACAGGTAGGCAGCGATGCGATCGAGCATCTTGCTGAAGCCGCCCGATAACTCCGAGGCCTTCACCATGTTCACGTACAGCGGGCTGAAGCACTTCGGGTAGCGGCACAGCGCGTCGGAGAACTGGCGGCCGCCCTCGACGTCGCGCTTCATCTGAATCAGCATTCGCTTGAATTTCGGATTCTCGACCTGCTCGCTGATGCCTTCGATGGCGGCGCGGATGCTGATGCCGGCGCGGATCATGACCGCTAATTGCGAGGTGAACTGCTGCACGTCCTTGAGGCCGGGCCCGAAGGAGAGCTCGAAGGACATGAGGCTTTTCTTCGTTCCGCCGGCCGATGTGGGCAAGGACGAGGCGTCGCCCGGCGCGAGCGAGAGGATGTACTCGCCGCGGGCACGGAGCTGCTGCGCTGCGGCTCCCAGGTTGGCGGCCGCGATCACCCCGGTGGTGGTCTTGCCGGCGGAGTTGCGAGATTCGTACCTGTATGTCGGCATCGCTTCACCTCCCTCTCCCTGTACTCAGGGAGAGGGTTGGGGAGAGGGTTCTTTCTTTGCGCCCGCGCGGGTACGCGCAGACCCCTCTCGCTTGCCCTCTCCCCGCGTACGGGGGGAGGGAAAGATCCTTACGCCACGAGGGCGCGGTCGAGTTTCTCCGGATGCGCCGCCTGCGAGATGGCGTCGTCGCGGCTGATGTATCCGTTTACGTACATCTGCTTGATGCTGTCATCCAGCGTCTGCATGCCCAGCGCGCGGCTGGTCGCAATGATGTTCGGAATTTCGAAAATGCGGTTCTCGCGAATGCAGTTGCGCACGGCCGGCGTGCACAGCATCACCTCGACTGCCGGGATCATGCCCGGCTGATCCTGACGCTTGAACAGCGTCTGGCTGATGACCGCCTGCAGCGTGTTCGCGAGCATCGAGCGGATCTGGTTCTGCTGATCGCTGGGATACACGTCGATGATTCGTTCGATCGTCTGCGGTGCGTTCACCGTGTGCAGCGTGCTGAACACCAGGTGACCCGTTTCGGCCGCGGTGATGGCTGAGCCGACGGTCTCCAGGTCGCGCATTTCGCCGACCAGGATCACGTCCGGGTCCTGACGCAGCGCGTGGCGCAGTCCGCTGGCAAAGGTCGGGCAATCGGCGCCGATTTCACGCTGCTCGATGCAACTCTTGGAGCTAATGAACGCGTACTCGATCGGATCTTCCAGCGTGATGATATGGCCCTGCTCACGACGGTTGATCGCGTCGATCATCGCGGCCAGCGTCGTCGATTTACCGCTGCCGGTCGGCCCGGTCACGAGGATCAGGCCGCGCGGGAGATACGTCAGCCGGTGCACGATTTCGGGAAGAAACAGTTGCTCGAGCGGGCGGACTTTGTCGTTAATGGTTCGGATCGAAAGGGCGACGGTGTTGCGCTGGAAGTGGGCGTTGACACGGAAGCGCGATACGCCGGGAATTTCGTACGAGAAGTCCGAGTCGCGGTGCGCCTCGAAGTCTTTCCAGCGAGTCTCGCCCATCATCTCTTTCGCGAGGCGCAGTGCGCCTTCCTGGGTGACGATAGGGTAGTCGCTGGGCGCAACGACGGTGTGAATACGGAACAACGGCGGCGCACCGACGTTGATGTGAACGTCCGACGCCTTGGCCTGCACCGCGCTGCGGAGGATTTCGTTGAGTTGGCTCATGACTTCGCACCTGTCCGCGCGCATTACATCGCGCTTTCCGTCACCCTCAGGATTTCATCGACCGTGGTTAAGCCTTTCTTGGCTTTATCGAAGCCGTCTTCGCGCAGGTTGACCAGCCCGCGCTCCCGACAAAGCTTGCGGAAGTTATTAACGTCAGGGTTTGACGTCACCGTGTCCCGCAATGAGTCGTCCATTACCAGCATCTCATAGATACCCAAACGTCCGGCATAGCCGGTCTTGCGACACCTGTCGCACCCCTTGCCGACAAATGTGGTCGCGCCGGCGAAACCCTGCAGCTCGAGGAATTCGCGCATCTCGTCGCTGGGCTTGAAGTCTTCCCTGCAATGCGGACAGATTTTTCGGACCAGGCGCTGGGCCAGGATCGCGTTGACCGCGGCGCTGATCAGATACGGCTCTACGCCGATGTTGATGAGTCGCGTGACCGATGACGGCGCGTCGTTCGTGTGCAACGTGCTGAGCACCAGGTGGCCGGTGAGCGCCGCCTGCACGGCGGTCGTCGCGGTTTCTGCGTCGCGGATTTCACCGAGCATGACGACGTCCGGGTCCTGACGCAGCAATGACTTCAGCGCCTTGGCGAAGGTCATGCCGATCTTCTCGTGCGTCTGCGTCTGGTTGACCGTGTTGAGGTGGTACTCGACCGGGTCCTCGACCGTGCTGATGTTCAGCTTGTTCGCGTCCATCTGGCGAAGCGATGCGTACAGCGTGGTCGTCTTACCCGAGCCAGTCGGACCAGTGACCAGGATAATCCCGTGCGGCTGATCGATCTGGTTCTTCCAGATGGTTAGCGCGTTCTCGCTGAAGCCGAGGTCGTCCAGCGAAACGCTGATCGACTTGTTGTCTAGGATTCGCATCACGACCTTCTCACCGTTGACGGTGGGAAGGGTGCTCATGCGAAGGTCGACCTTGCGGCCGTTCACGACGGTGCGGATGCGGCCGTCCTGCGGCAGGCGGCGCTCGGCGATGTCAAGGTTTGCCATGATCTTCAGGCGCGACACGATCGCCGCGTGCATCTGGTATGGCGGATTCATCGATTCGAACAGCACGCCGTCGATGCGGTAACGAATCTTGAGCTGCTTTTCCTTCGGCTCGATATGAATGTCCGAGGCACCCTGCTTGATCGCATCGAAGATCAAGTAGTTGACGAAGCGGATGACCGGCGATTCGTTGCCGATCTTCGCGAGGTCCGTGACATCATCTTCCTTGTCGTTTTCTTTGACGAGTTGGACGTCGTCCTCTGCCATGTCCTTGATGATCTCGTCGACCTTCATGTCGACGGTCTGCGTGGTAATCGATTCGACGATGCGGTTGATGTCGGCGGGCGTTGAGGCGACGACCTTGACGGCACGGCCCCGCAGCTTGCGCTTGACCTCGTCGAGCAGGAAGATGTTCGTCGGATCGCTCATCGCCAGGATGAGCACGCCGTCCACGAAGCGCAGCGGCAGCACGAGCGTCTTGCGGATGTAATCCGGCGAGAGCAGCGCAAACGCCTGCGGATCGACTTTCGCTTTCTCGGGAACCTCGAATGCCAGCCCATTTGTTTCCGCAAGAGCAGACAAGATCTGCGCCTCGCTGGCGGCGTTCATCGTCAACAGGATTTGGGCGATCGACTTGCCCGGCGTCTGCGACTGAACGTTCTTCGCCTGCAGAAGCTGGTCTTCGTTGACGTGGCCGCGCTCGAGCAGAAGCTGCTCGACACCCTTGCGGACTTTCGTCTCCGACGGCTCCCAGAGCCGCTGAAACTCGTCAACGACAGTCTCGACCGGCGCGCCCTGATTCTGCGCGTCGCCAGCGGCTTGAGGATTTGCTTTCCTTCCCAGCATTCGCGAAGCCCTGAACCCTATTTCTGCATCTTCAGCTCGAACCGATACGCGCCGCCGCGGACGACCACGCTGCTCTGCGTGATCTTCTCGACGGTGAATTCCTCGACCTGCTGACCTTCGCGATACATCACGTTGTCGATCATGCATGCCTTGCGCGCGTCGCTGTACATGATGGATTGCAGCTGCAGGCCCTGAACGGCTTTCAGCATCTTCACGCGTTCTTCTTCGCGTTTGCGCTTCTCGGCCGCGTCGCTCGCCGGCACCGGTGAAGGCGCTTTGAGCCGGAACGGGTTGGTGCGCAGGTCGGCCAGCGGCACCTGGGTCATGCTCGGATAGTTGAGGAACTGCTGCACGACCTTCTGTGTGTTGCGGAGCATCGTTTCCATGCTCTTGATGCTCGCGCTGCCGCCGCCGAGGAAGTTGCTGATCGTCTGCTGGGCCTGCTTGGTTTCCGTATTAATGGTCCCGGCGCTGGCCGAAGAGATGCGGTGAACCATCAGCCACACGCCCAGCGCGCCGATGGCGCTCACGCCGATCATCATCAATGTCGTGCCGCTGACGGCAGATTTCTTCTCTTCGACGGCGATGAACGGTGTCTCGCCGCCGTCCTCGCCCATGGCTTGCGCGGGGTCGGCCCCGAGATCCGGCGGACCCATTTCGTCCTGCTGAACAGCGTGGTGTGACTGGCCGTTGCTTGACGGCACCGCCGGAGGCTCAGACGGCAAGCCCATGCGCAGCGAATCGTTTTCTCCGTCTCCATTGGGTAGTGGTTGAAAGAAGCTCATCTCATCCTCCTCCGCGCGCACGCTCGGTTCACTCGCCCGTGTTACCGGCCGCTGGCCATCTTGCTCGTGTTGCTGATGTCGCTGCTACTGTCCGGCGTGACATTCTGCGCCATCGCATCGGGCTCGAAGAAAATGCTGAGCTGCATCTGTGCCTGCATCTCGCCGTCGCGATCGGCGGCCTTCTCGAGCTTCATGTTGGTGATGCGGGTGATGCGCGGCAGCTTTTCGAGCTGCAGCAAGAACGAATAGAAGCCGTTGAAATCGCCCGCGAGGTTCATCTGGATCGACTGCTCGCTGTACGAGGCGCCGCGCTCGGTCTTGAGGCTCTTGACCTGCTTGCTCTGCAGCGAGTTCGCATCCGCCATCTGCGAGACCTCGGTCAGTACCTTGTCCATCTCCTTGGCTGCCGGCAGCTTGCTGGCGAAGAAGTCGATCGCCTTCTGCAGCTCGTTGATCTTGTTGGAGAGGTCGTCGATGCCGGCGGTGGCCGAGTGCAGGTTTGCCAGCGCGCGGTCCATCTGCGCGATGTCCGACTGCTTCTGTGCCCGGCGTGTGGCAGACTTCTTGAAGACGAAGAGCCACGTGCTGGCCAGCAGGCCAATCATCAGCGTCACGAAAATCAGTTCACGGATTCCGAATCGCATGGCTGTGCCTCATTTAGTCTCTTGAACTTCGCTCTTCGCCTGCGCCTGCGGCTGGATTTCGACCGCGACGGTCTTGTTATTGTCCTGGGCCTGAACTTCGGCGTTCGGGTCCAGTGTCAGCTCGACCTGGAACTTGCGAAGCGATTCGCCTGCGTCCTTGTCATTGAGCTGGTCGGTGATGATCAGGTTGACGTCCTTGAGCATCTTGGACAGGTTGAGCTTGCGGATAAACTCGGCCACCTGAACGTCGGTGGGTGCGATGCCAGTGAGCTTCATCGTGACGTCGTAATGCTTGACCGGATCGGCGGCCTGGGCGGCCTCGGCTTTCTTCTTCGCATCGGCGATCGTCTTCTTTTCGAACGCGCTTGCGCCGACCGGAGCGACGGGCTTTGCGTTTCGAAGCTTGGATTCGAGGTTGAACTCGACGAGCGAAACGCCGGGCGGCATCGCGTTGGTGATCTCCGCGAGAATGAAGCTGCGCGGCACCTTCTCCAGCAGCGAGGCCGCGAGCTCGGCCTGTCGTGCCATCGTCCGCTGCTTGTCCTGCATTTTCTCGGCCTGCCGGATCCGCTTGGCCTCGGAAGTGAACTCTTTCATCTTGGCGTCATACGTCTTGTCGACGTCACGGTTGAGCCGCTCGCTGAAGCTGAAGGCGGAGCCGATGCCGATCAGGACCACGAGGAAGAGTCCGGCGCACACCACATTGGTGCGGCGCTGGGCCTTGCGCTCGAGATAGTCGTCGGGCAGGAAGCTGAGTTGATTGGGTGAACTGCTCATGATTACACTTCCGCTTTGTCGGCCTCACGTGAATGTTCCGCTGTCGATCCGATTGGCTTGCCGTTGTTATTCGATGCGCCTCCGAGGGGGCCGAGGCTCAGGCCGATGGCCACCGCCCAACTGGGCTGAGGCTGACGCCGATCGATGCCGCTCTCGATCGGGATGTCGCTGATCCGACCCATGCGCACCAGCGGATCGCCGAGCTGCGCGGCGACGCCCAGCTCGCGGGCGATCTGTTGGCACAGCGAGCGCTGACGCGCCTCGCCGCCGATGAAGATCAATCGCTCGACAGCTTGGTTGGGAAAAGTCGCTTCGTAATATCGGCGGCAGAGGTCGAGCTCTTCGATCAGTTTGCTGAGCGGCTCGCGACAGGCGGACTCGACGCGCGCGTGGTCGCTCGATTGCTGCGCGTCGGACATGGCCGCTGAAGCGGCCTCGCCATTTTGTTGGGGGCGCACGACGTGCTTTTCGCGGTTTTCGTCGAGCGCGGGAGCGGCGCCGCAGAGCTTGATCCGCAGCAGCTTCGCCTCATCGAGGCCGATGCTCATCGTCTGTGCGACGGCGCGGCTGAAGTGATCTCCGCCCACTGGGATCACGCGCGCGAAGTAGATTTGCTGGCCGCGGGCGATGACCGCGCGAGTCGCCGTGCAACCGATGTCGATGAAGCAATTGGTGACGTCCGAGTCGGTCTTTCGGCGGTAGACGTGGCCGAAGCAGTCGACCATCGCTTTGGGCTCAACGTTCATGCCGACCACGTCGAGCTTGGCCTTGGATGCGGCGGCGAGGAACTGGTTCACCAGATCGCGCGCCGCTGCCATCAGTACGACCTCGTATTTCGGCTCCTGATCCTGATAAACCTCGCCGGCCACGAGGTGGCGCAGTAGCGCCTGCGACGGGTCGATCGGCAGCTTGCCGCGAGCTTCCCACGCGAGGCCCTTGCGCAGCGCCTCTTCGTCCATCTTGGGGACCCGCAAGTGCTGGATGAACATCGAGGCGGCAGGCAGCGCGAGGATCGCCTGGCGACCTTGGAACTTGCCGACCGACAGCAGCTCGCGCGTCGTCTCGACGAAGAACTGCACCCGCGATTCCGAGTTGAACCGCACGTGGTGCGGGACGTCGGCACACGCCGCGGCGACAAGCTTGTATTCACTGCCAGCGCTCTTGGCCTCGCCGCCGGCGACCTGCTGCACCTGCGCGAGTCGCAGGCAGTCGCTGCCGAAGTCAACGCCGATCGGGTTGGCGCGCGACGCGAAGAAGTTTTGGACGAAGCCAAGCATCTTCTCTTTCCCTCGTGCTCCCCGCTCCATCCCCGCGCGACACGTTGGCGAGCTCGTCTGTGCGAGCGCGCGCGTGTCGCGCATGGTTGACGTACGATTCCGCGCCACTCTGGGCAAACGCAGCACGCCGTGACGGGCCACGAAAGTGTGGCGGATAAAATCGTTCGCGACAGCTCTGGCGAGCCGTCATCTGTTGGAGCTATCGGCGGCGCCGCGCGTGGCGTTTAGGCGGATCGATCGCAGTATCCGCACGTGCGCAATTGATTTGCGGCGAATGTGAAGATGTGACGCTTGGTCGAGCAGTTAATCGACAACGAGGAATTCGGACGCGATCGCGTCGGCAACCTGGACGCCGGCTTCACTGAGCGCGAAGTGAAATTCATCTATAACAAGCAGACCGGTCTTGTGCAGACGATCGAGCTTCTCGGCGAAGAACGACCGCGCGTCGAGCCCGGCTGTGCGATTGGTGAAGTCCGAGAACTCGACGCCACGCGAGAGGCGGAGCATCAGCATGACCAGCTCGCCCGCGCGCTGCTGCGGCGAGAGCACTTCGTAATCGATCGCCGGCAGCTCAGAGCGTTCGATGGATTGCTCCCACTCACGTAGATGCGGCCGATTGCGGAAGCGATGGCCGTGCGCGTGCGAGGCGGCTGATGGGCCGAGGCCAACATAGCTGCCGCCGGTCCAATACATCAGATTGTGACGGCACTCTTCACCGGGTGCAGCGTAGTTGCTGATCTCGTACGCGGGTAATCCCGCTTCGCTGAGCCGACGACGTGCATGCCGCATCATCCCCAGCTCAAGCTCTTCGGGGGCCGCCCGAAGCGTGCCAAGGCGCTTCCGCACCGCGATCGGCGTGTTCGGTTCGTATGTGAGGCCATAACAGGAAAGATGTTTGGTGTTGATCGAGATCGCGTCTTCGAGCGATCGCAGCCACGACTCCTGCGACTGGCCGGGAATCGCGTAGATCAGATCGACGTTGATCCGCTGAAATCCCGCCTGGCGAGCGAGCTCAACGCTTGCGGCAACATCATCCGGCTTGTGATGTCGTTCCAGCGTCGCCAGTTCGTTCCGATCAAAACTTTGCGCTCCAAAGCTGATCCGATCGAGACCCGCCTCGCGCAGCATCTGACAGTAGTCGAGATCGACCGTTGCCGGGTTTGCTTCGCTCGTCCACTCGTTCACGTTCGAGAGATCGATCCGCGCCCGCAGTCCGTCGATCAACCGCCGCATCTCGTCGATCGGCAGCAGCGTCGGTGTACCACCGCCGAAGAAAACCGTCGCCGGCCGAAACAGCGGTGCGTTCGGCGTCGTCCAAAGCTCGGCTTCGCGCAGCACGAGATCGACGAACTGACTCATGCGCGCGCGGCTCTGTCGCGTGATCGAATAGAAGTCACAGTAGTGGCACTTGTGGAAGCAGAACGGGACGTGCACGTACAGGCCATCGATCGGCTGGCGAGGCAAGTCGCGTGGTCGCACGACATGCGAGCGGACTGCAGGAGAAGAGGAGGTTTCAAGTAACGGCAGTGTCATGCGGCCAACGCGAACAAGCGTTCGTCTGATCTTAGCGTCCGATATCGGCGGATCGTTACAAACGTCACAGACAACGCAACCTCGTTTCAGGTTGCCGTTGGTCAAGCAGGCGGGTAAACTGGGTTGTCGGCCGTATCCGTCCTGCGCACGCCTCGCATTGTACTGGCGTGCGTGTCTGTTTCACGGCGCACGAACGCGACGCCGTGATGCTCTCCCGATTCAAGGAGATCCATGCAGGTCGTGCTGGTCATGTTCCGTGGCGAAGGCGAACGCCGCAGCTTTTCCATTACCCGAGATGTGACGTTGGTCGGCCGACGCGAGGACTGCGACTTCCGTATCCCGCTGGGTGAGATCTCCCGCAAGCACTGCCGGCTGATCAAGGACGGCGAGACGCTCAAGGTTGAAGACCTGGGCAGCTCGAATGGCACCTTTCACAACGGCGTTCGCGTGCAGCACGCGGAGCTGGCGCCAGGCGACACGGTCCAGGTGGGCTCGGTGGCGTTTGTCGTGCAGATCGACGGATTGCCGGCAGAAGAAGACCTTCAGCCCCAGACCGCCGGCGATCGCAAGACCGCCTACGAGGGTGAGCCGCAGGAAGGGTCCGATGAGCACGAGGCCCTCACGCTTGCCGATGGCGATGCCGAGGCTTCACAAGCGGGAGCGATGGCTGCTAGTGGCAATGGTGCGCACGACAGTCGCAACGGAAACAGCGAGTTCGATCCGATGTCGGTGCTGGACGCCGAGGGCTCGGCCGCACTGCCGGCCATCGAAGATTCGAGCGTACATGACGACGTGATGATCGACCTCGCCGGTCAAAGCAGCACTGGCGACGAAGCCGCCACCGGCGACCACGCTTAATCCAATCCGAGAACATTTGCTGATGACACGGGTCACCCGCCCGTGGAAGACGTCATCGCGCCTTCCACCGGCACATCGCCTGCACGATCGGCAGAAGTGACTTGCCCGCAAGAGTGAGCGAATACTCCACCTTCGGCGGCACCTGCGGATAGACCTTTCGCTTGACGATCCCGTCCGCCTCCATCTCCCGTAACTGCTGGATCAGAACTTTCTGCGAGATCCCGGCAAGGTCGCGCCGCAGCTCGGAGAACCGCCGCGTCCCGGCGCTGAGGTGATACAGGATCGGCACCTTCCATCGCCCGTAGATTACGGCAAGGCACGACTCGGCAGGGCAGGACGGTTTTCGTTCCGATATGACCACATGTCGTTTCATGGTTACCAAGAAGGAAGTATAGTCCGAGTGGACATGTACTTCACTATCAAAAACCGACCGCCTAGAATGGGCCATGGAAAGGAAATTCAATCGTGTGTCTGACGAGCCGCGAAACAGTCAGCCTCTAAATCCTGCCGACGCAGCGCCGGTGCCGCCGGACGATACCGAACTGCTCGACGCCTACTCGACGGCGGTGACGCACGTCGTGCGCCGCGTCGGATCGTCGGTCGTGAAGATCAACGTACAGCACCAGAAAAACGGGGAGCCGCCGCGTCCCGGCAACGGCGGTAGCGGGTCAGGCTTCATTTTCACGCCCGACGGGCTGATCATGACTAATAGTCACGTCGTCCACGGTGCGACGAAGATTGAAGCCACGCTGGCAGACGGCGCGACTTACGATGCGCAGCTCATCGGCAATGATCCCGACACCGATGTCGCGGTCATCCGCATCCACGGGCCCAACCTCGTGCCCGCGACGCTGGGCGATTCGAGCAAGCTGCAGGTCGGCCAACTAGTGGTGGCGATCGGCAACCCGTACGGATTCAACGCGACGGTGACTGCGGGCGTGGTGAGCGCGATGGGGCGAACGTTCCGCAGCTACAGCGGACGGCTGATCGATAACGTCATCCAAACCGACGCCGCCCTCAATCCCGGCAATAGCGGCGGGCCGCTGGTCAACAGCCGCGGCGAAGTGATTGGCGTGAACACCGCCGTCATCCTGCCCGCGCAGGGTCTGTGTTTCGCAGTGCCGAGCAACACGGCGCAGTTTGTCGCCAGCCGGTTGATCCGCGACGGAAAGATCCGCCGCGCGTATCTCGGCGTGGCAGGGCAGAACGTGCCGGTGCACACGAAGCTGCAGCGCTTCTACAAGCTGGAGAACAAGACCGGCGTGCTGGTCGTCGGCGTCGAACCGGCCAGCCCCGCATCGCGCGCCGGCTTGCTCGAAGGCGACATCATCGTGATGCTCGACGACAAGCCGATCACCGACGTCGACTCGCTGCATCGGCTGCTCTCGGACGAAGCCGTCGGCAAGGAAATGAAGCTGACCGTCCTGCGCCGCTACGAGCGGTTCGATTTCCCGATCCGCCCGGACGAATCGCCAGCGCGGTAATTTGTCATCCTGAGCGGTACTCCGCGAAGGATCGTGCGTCCAGTGACAGGCGAGATCGTTCGCGAGTACGCTCAGGATGACAGTTTTCGAGAAGGAGTCATATCAAATGAAAGCGATCCGCGTGCATCGGTTCGGTGGGCCGGAAGTGTTGAAACTCGAAGAGCTGCAAGATCCCAAGCCGTCAACCACGCAGGTGGTCGTGCGCGTCCACGCGGCGGGCGTGAACCCTGTAGATACTTACATCCGCTCGGGCGGCTATGCGGCCAAGCCGAATCTTCCTTACACACCCGGTACCGACGCGGCTGGCGTGATCGAATCGGTCGGGGCCGAAGTGAAACAGTGGAAGGCGGGCGATCGCGTTTATACGGATCGCATGGTCGCCGGTTTCGGGTCGTATGCGACGCACACGGTCTGCGAGCAGCAGCACGTACATCGCCTTCCAGGGCGCGTCAGCTTTCAGCAGGGGGCCGGTGTCAACGTACCGTACGGAACGGCATATCGGGCATTGTTTCATCGCGGACAAGTTCGTCCGGGCGAAACAGTGATGATCCACGGCGCGACCGGTGGGGTGGGCATCGCCGCCGTGCAGCTCGCGGTCGCTCACGGCTGCGTGGTCATCGGCACCGGAGGCACAGACAAAGGCCGTGAACTCGTGAGGAAGCAGGGAGCGGATCACGTGCTCGATCACCGCGCGGCCGGTTATCTCGATCAGCTTATACAGATCACGAACGGCGTCGGCGTCAATGCGATCATCGAGATGCTCGCAAACGTCAACCTGGACAAGGACCTGGGCGTGCTCGCGAAATTCGGTCGTGTGGTCGTCGTCGGCAACCGCGGCCGGATCGAGATCGACCCGCGCCAGACGATGGGAAAGGAGAGCAGCATCCTGGGCATGAACCTCTGGGCAGGCGGTGATCCCGCGGTCGCCGAAGCGCATCGCGCGATCGTCGCAGGCCTGGAAAACGGCACGCTTAACCCGGTCGTCGATCGCGAGTACCCGTTCGATCAAGCAGCGAAGGCGCAGGAAGACGTGATGTCAGAAGGGGCGCTCGGGAAGATCGTGCTCGTCATGTAGCACGGTTTCCCGTTGCATGTCATTTCATTACTTCAACGCGAGTCGGCACCGGGGGTTGTTTCTTGTCGTACCGCGTCATCAGCATCAGCAACTGCTCCCCCGTCGCGGGAATTTTAAGCTGCGGCACCTCGCCACCGCTTAAATATGACAGCGCGTTCTTCGCCGCCGCCCACACGGAAATTCCAAGCAGTAACGGCGGTTCACCCACAGCCTTTGATCGCTTCAAGCTCACGGCGTTGTCCGGGTTATCCAGAAACTTCACGTTAAACACTGCTGGCACATCACCGATGTTCGGGATCTTGTACGTCGTCGGCGAGTGGCTCAGCAGCTCGCCGCTCTCGGCGTAGCGCAGCTCTTCTGTCGTTACCCAACCCATGCCTTGAATGAATCCACCGACGACTTGCCCGCGATCGATGCCCGGGTTGATCGGCATGCCAACGTCCATCAGGAGGTCCACGCGCGTGACCTTCATCTCGCCGGTGAAGCGGTCGATCAGCACCTCGCTGCACGCGGCGCCGTTGGTGTAATAGAGGAATGGATGCCCCTTGCCCGTCTCGCGGTTGAAATCGACGCCGGGCGTTGCGTAAAAGCCGCGCTCGCCGAGGTTGATGCGCTCAAGGTAGGCGCGACAGATGACCTGCGCAAACGTCATGCGATGGTCGGGATTGCGCGCATCCCACACGAAGCCGTCTTCGAACACCAAATTCTCGGGAGACGCGCCTATGCCGCTGTTGGCGTCGTTGAAAATGTTGGTCGCGGCGAATTCTGCAAGGCGTGCGCGCAGGCGACGACATGCGTCCACCGCAGCGGCGCCGTTCAGGTCGGTTCCTGCGCTGGCCGCAGTCGGCGACGTGTTGTTGTTCTTTTCAGTGCTGGTAGGTGCGACGATCACCTGGTCGTACTTGATCCCAAGCTCGTCGGCCACCACTTGCCGCACGTGCGTGTTCAAGCCTTGGCCCATCTCGGTGCCGCCCGTGCTCACCATCACGGTGCCGTCGGTGTAGATGTTCACCAGCGCGTTGGCCTGGTTCATCGTCTTCTTCGTGAACGATATGCCGAACTTCACCGGCGTGAGTGACAGACCTTTGACTTGCATTGACGACGAGGCGTTGAACCCGTCAATCTCACGCCTCCTCTCTTCATATTCGCACTCGCGCGGAAGCTGCTCGAACAGCCGCGGCAGCATGTTGTTCTGGATTCGCTGACCGTACGGCGTGACGTTGCGATCTTCGATTCCGTAAAGATTGCGACGACGCACTTCGAGGGCGTCGATCGACAGGAACTTGGCGATCGATTCGACAATATTCTCGATGTTCGATACGCCTTGCGGCCCACCGAAACCGCGGAACGCCGTGTTGCTCGGCAAGTTCGTCTTGCAGATCCGGCCGTTGATCTGGATGTCGGAGATGAAGTACGCGTTGTCCGTGTGCAGCATTGCGCGCTCGAGCACCGGCGGCGAGAGGTCGGTCGAGCAGCCGCCGTCGGAGAAGTGGCTGATCACCAGCGCCGTGATGCGGCCATCATCGTCGAAGCCGACCTTGTACCAGCTCTTGAAAGGGTGGCGCTTGCCGGTACAGCGCATGTCGTCGTCTTTGTTGTAGACGATGCGCGCCGGGCGACGCGTCAGCTTCGCGACGAGAGCCGCCATCGCCGCGGGTTGAGCCGCCTGCGTTTCTTTGCCGCCGAACCCGCCGCCCATGCGCTTGCAGATCACCGTCACATGATTGAACGGCACGCCGATTACCTCGGCTACCATCTGCTGAACTTCGGTCGGGTGCTGCGTCGAGCTGTGCACGACCATTTGCCCGGCTTCGCCCGGATATGCAATGGCCGCCTGGTTTTCGAGGTAGAACTGTTCCTGCCCGCCGACCTCGAAGCTGCCTTCCAGGACGTGTTTCGATTTCGAGAGCGCCGCATCTGCGTCGCCGCGCGCGATCGTACGCTGTGGACCGATGAACTGGTTCTTTTCGATCGCCTCATCGATCGAAAAGACTGGTGGCAGGGGAGTTATCTCGATCTTGATCAGCTTCTTCGCCGCCCGAATTGCCTCGCGGCTCGTCGCGGCGACCAGCACGACCGGGTCACCGAGGAAGACCGCTTCACCTTCGACGAGCAAATGCTCATCCGGCACGATCGAGCCAATCTTGTTATGGCCGGTGATGTCCTTGGCGGTGAACAGCGCGACGATGCCCGTCACCTTGCGCGCTGCGTCGAGATCGATCGACTTCAGCATGCCATGTGCAAGCGGCGAGCCGACGAAATCAACCAGCAGTTCGCTTCGCGCGACGGGCATGTCGTCGATGAAGATGGATTCCCCGCTCACGTGGCCGCGCGCCGAATCATGCGGTATGTCTTTGCCGACTGCTGACATTATGGTGCCCCGACTTTGGCATATCCGTGTCCGTTGCCGTTGCTCAGCTCCGCGTACATTTTGCGGAGGACGTTTTCGCCGAGCTGCAGACGGTAGTCTGCACTGCCGCGAACGTCTGTGATCGGCGTGATCTCCGAACGCGCGATCTTCGAAGCTTCGGTCACCGACTCCATCGTCAGCGCCTTCCCACAAAAATATTCTTCGGTCTTCTTCAGGCGAATGATGTTCGGCCCGACGCCGCCGTAGGCGATGCGGACTTCACGGATGGTCTCGCCGTCGCGCTTCATCCAGATGGCGGCGGTGAACGCGCTGATGTCGAGGTCTTTCCGCCGGCTCACTTTGTACAGCTTGAAGATGTCGTCCGTTGCCGGCAGCGGGATGATGACCCGTGTAATCAACTCGTCGGCGACCGCCACGGTGCGCTTGTAGCCAGTGTAGAAGTCGTTGATGTTGACGCGGCGCGAGCCGTTCACGCCGGTCAGCTCGATCTCGGCGTTCAGAACGTACATCGCGGGCATCGAGTCGGCGATGGGCGAGCCGTTGCCGATATTGCCGCCGACCGTGCCAGCGTTGCGGATCGGTGGCGACCCAAAGTAATAGAGCATCCGCGCGTACTCGGGCAGGTTGTCGCGCGCAATCGACTCAAGCTGGGTGATCGACGCAAGCGCACCGGCAACGATCGCACCGTCTTTGATCTCGACTTGGTTAAGCTCGCTGAGGCCGGAGAGTGCGAGGGTTGTCCTGAGATCGCGGACGTTCTTGTTCACCTGCACTCCGATGTCGGTGCCGCCGGCGATGATCGTGCATGCGGGATGGTCACGACGGAACTCGGCGGCTTGGGCGACCTCGACGGGTCTGAAGAACTCTCGGTCACCGTGGCGGACGTGGACCGGCTCCTGCGCATGCGCGACAAAGTCTGTTGCGATCGCGTCGGGCGAATAGAGTTCATTGAGCGGTTGCATTGCCGCAGGATCGACGCTCGAGCCCGCGCGAAGGATCGATTCATAACCGGTGCAGCGGCAGAGGTTGCCGATACAAGCCGATCGCACGTCGTCCACCGCCGCTCGCTCACGGCGTCCTTCGAACATCGCGTACATCGAGACAATGAATCCAGGCGTGCAGAAGCCGCATTGCGCTCCCTGGCACGCGACCATCGCTTCCTGCACGGGGTTCAGCTTGCCGTCGTACTTCAGGCCCTCGACCGTGATCACGTGGGTGCAGTCGAGCTGGCAAAGGAACTGGATACACGAGCAGACTGTCTTGTATTGGATCTGCTTTGTCGTCGGATCGAGTCGGCCCAGGAAAACCGTGCAAGAGCCGCAATCGCCCTCGGCGCAGACGATTTTGGTACCCACGAGCTGCAGGTCGTAACGCAAGAAGTCGGTGAGCGATTGAAACGCACGCTCGCCGCGGACTTCGTGCCGCGCGCCGTTGACGTAAAGGATGACGTGGTCGCGTGCTTGCTGCATCGTTGGAGCTCGGCGCATCGATTCTAGTCGATTTTGACGAAACGATCAGCCGCGGACTTCAGTCCTATGGTGGTAATTTCAGTTGTCGCTGTTGGGTTACTTCGAAGCGGGGCGGCGGCGGAGGAAGAACGAGGCGCCGGCAAGGGCGAAGGCTACACCGACGGGCTCCGGCGCAGGCGTGCCCGGCGGGATCATCGGGCGCGGCTGAACGCCTGCCGTGCTCAGCGAGCCACTGGGGTCGATCCACTGTGTGCTCGTCCCGTCGGCGGAGATCATGGTCACTTGGCGCTGGCTCGGCATCGTCGCGGCCGCCAACCTCAGTTGCACAGCCGCGTCGGCAACATTGCTCTCCAGCGGATCGGTCAACGTGATCATCCCGTCGAAATCGCTGGCGCGCGGTCCGGATTGAACTTGCATTGCGGCTGGCACAACCTGCGTGTCGCGGTACGTGCTATACGAAGCGAATTGTACTGACTGCGCCAACGATGCAGGCATGGGAACGGTCACGATGACGTTGCGGACAAGCGTACCGCTGGGCTCCGCGGTCGATGTTGATGCGACCGAGATCGCAGCCGCATTCGTATCATTCTGCGCGATCACGCGGTTCTCAGGTAGCAGCGAGCGGATCATCGGCTTGAGCCAGCGCGACATGTCGAACTTGAGGCTCGGCAGGTGCAGCTTCTCGAGGATCTGAGGCATGCTGCCGCGCATCGCCTGTGCGCTGCCGGCGAGCATCGTGCTCGCGAGAACTGCGATCACCGCGAGGAACTTGATCTTTGCGAAGATCGCCGTCTGTGCGCTCAGCTTCATCAGGCCCATCACGCGGCCGGAGATCAGCGCGGTGATGTCGTGGCCGTTGGTCAGACCGACGGCGGCATGTGCGGTGCTGTGGATCGCGTGCTCGCCCATCATCTGAAGCATGACGGGCGCCGCCGCGATGCCGAGCATCTCGCCACCGACGAAAATGCCACGGCGACTCAGCTGCGCGGCGAGCATCTTTCGGCCGCGATGCAGGCGCACCGCGAGCGTCTTGGGCTTGCAGTTGAGCTCGAGCGCCGTCTGCTCGGGCGGTAGGCCGCCGAAGTAGTGCATTACGAGAGGCAGACGATAGCGCGTCGGCAGCTTGCTCAGCTCTTCGTGAAGCGCCTGCTTATAGTCTTGCGATTCGAGATTCGCCTCGCCCAGGTTGCCGTTGAAGCGATCCTGGCCGCTGAGCCGGCCGTGGTTCTCTTCGCGCTTTTCACGGCGTTTACGTGATTTGCAAAGGTCCAGGGACGTACGCTTGGCGACTTGCCGTAGCCACGGGCCGAGACATTTCACATGCTTGCCGGTTTTGACTTGGGTGGCGAGGGAGAGGAAGGTGGCCTGAGCGGAATCCTCGGCGTCGTGGGCGTTCTTGGTCACTTGGTGGCAGACGCTGTAGACCATGCCCGCGTACAGGCGCACAATCTCTTCAAACGCCTGTTCGGCGCCAGTTGCCTCGAACTCGGCCAGGAGCGCCTGGCCAGTTCGATACGTTACGACGGTTCCCTGCTCAAGTTGCGACAAAAACGCATTCCCTCCGGCACAATATAGACGACGATCAGGCCCTAATGGTTTCAGGAAAATCTCCCACTCCGGGAGGGGCTTCCGACTAAGTCAGTCTAACCTCAAAGGCGAAAAAGGCGAGGAAGGCGATAAAAAAACCCGGCCGACACGCGTCGGCCGGGTGAGACGGGGAAACTGGGTAGCTTGCTCTAAGTGTTTGTTATTTCAGGTCTCCCGCGGAACGGGTTCCGCCGGGCAGCGAGTTTCTTCATGTGGGCAACTCGCTGCCCGACGGGCCGTCGGAGGGGAGAAAATGCGCTCAGTTCACGAACCAGCAGAATCCAGAAGCAGCAGGGGCTCACTCGACTCGGGGAAATCGGCTGCTGCTCGTTGCTTCGTTCACAAAGAGAGACGACGGATGCCACAAGCAGTTTCACGAATCGGAAATTTTTCGCCGCCCGGGATAATCAGCGACGCTTCCGCCAAAGCCTATAAGGGCCCATGTCGGTGTTGCCGAAGCTGTCCGGAACAAAACCCCAATACGGCAAAACTTCCACGAGGCGATATTGCGGCGGGTTGTAATCTACCGTGATCACGTAATCTGCGGATTGCACCTCTTTGACCAAGTAGTCAGGCATCTGGGCAGAAAGTGTCGCGTCAGCCTCGGCGGGCGAGGACCGACCGAATTGTCGCAAGGCCCTAATCGGAATTGTCGGGTCATCCGGCGATACAACGCGTCCTTTCAGCTTGGAAACATACTGCACAACTTGTGAATAATGCTGATCCCCAAGCGCCGCGGTTGAGAAGACCTGAAGCTGGTCGCGCGGCGCTCCCAACGCGCCGGCAACCATTGCGACCGTGAACAACCACGCGAATGCGTAGCTTTTCCATCGAGCCCGCGAGAACTCAGCATTCGCGGCGGCACAGCCGTTGGCGCAGAGCACAACCGACAACACCAGCAATGTGAACCACGCGGGAATCAACGTGTTGGCAACCGCCGCGGCTTTCGCGAAGGACAGTAGTGAGGCGGGCAGTGCAACGATGCAACTCGCGATCAGCCAACGCAGCCTTGACTCTGCCAACGGCACAGAGTTCGGCGTGAATATCATCACGCCTAGCGCCAGCGGAATGATGGGCATCCATCCAACGAAGCCGATCGTGATGCTCGCCAGTCGGTGATATTCGATCGGGAAGCGCGCGACCGCATCAATCATGTAATGGTCAACATCCGGAGCCAAAATCTGGATTGCAAAGATCAGCATGACAATTGCAGCCGGTGGTGCGGCGCACATCACCAGTTCCCGCGCGTTAAAGCCCAGCTTCCGTAACGGCAGGCTAAGAAATGGAACGAGACAAAACACCGCGGCCGTTTGCTTGAACAGATATGCGACGCAAATCAGCAAGACTCCGAGCACATACTCCGCAAGCCGCTTACGTTCAAACCCGCGATATAGAAACACAATCGCGAGGCACGCGATGGCGAACGCTTCCATGTCGGGTCGCGACTGAATGAAATAACCGAAGCTTCGCAGGTGCACCGACGTCATCATGGCGATTCCCGCCACAAGGAACGGAACCGGAAGCTTCCGCAGGAAAATGAAGCTGAGCCCGATGATTAACGCGACTGATGCGCTGAGCGACATGAGGCGGGTCACCAGGAAACTCATGCCAGTGAACTTGAAGATCAGCGCCGCGACGTACGTGACCAGCGGACCGTAGATGTGTGTAGAGTGATCGACTTCGCCGAGTGTATACACCGGCAGGCCGACCGAGGCGCGGCAGGCGTCGGCGGCGATAATCGATTCCCATGAATCGAGCGGACAGGGGATCGGCAAACGGACTACGATGGCCGTCACGTTCAGCGTGATGATCCCCGCGGACGCGACTATCACAGGCCACCAAACCCTCAGGGTCGCGGTGAACGTTTGGGGATTGACCCGAGTTACGGGATGCGCTTCCGCCATAGCTCGTACACGCCGTAGTGGGCATCGTCGAAACCGAGTGATTCGAAATGCAGTTTCTCTAACAAGTCGCGGGACACGAACGCAGGCCAGGGTGAATCGACTACGACGATGTAATTTGCTGCGTTGATCTCATTAACCAGGTAGGGCGGAAAGCTGTTCTCAATGTTTGCGTCGTGCTCGGCCCAGAACGACCGGCAGGGTTGTCGCAGCGCGCGGATCGTGATGGTCGGATCATCAGGACAGATCACACGGCCCTTCAGATTGCTCACGTACTTGATGACATCCGGATAGTGCTGGTCCCCGTGCGACGACGTGAACATGTTGCGCAAGTCATCGGCCGGTCCTCCGAAGGCAGTGGCAAGAAGAGTCAGTGCAAACAGCCACGCGAACGCGTGCGAGCGCCACTTCGATGCCGCATCGGTTTCAACCATCCTGTTCCAACCGCGCGCCAGCATGACGATGCTGAGCGTCATCAACGGCAAGAGCGCGGGAATATACGAGTTGTTGACGCCTCCCGCTTTCGAGAGCGCGACCAGCGAGGCCGGTGTAGCGATCAGCGCGGCGGCGATGAGCCAGCGCAGCTTCGCATCTTCTTTTGGCACAGACCCGCGCGCCGCAATGAAGAAGCCGAGCGCCACCGGCAGGATCGGCATGAACGCCAGGAACTTCCCCGCGTTGCCGACAAGGCGCGGGTACTTGATCGGCCACTTCGCAACGGCTTCGATCATGTAGTAGTCGACTTCCGGCGCGACGAACCGCATCGTCGCAATTACCAAGATCAGCGCAGCAGGCGGGAGGACTACCATCACTAATTCGCTGACGGTCCACCCTTCGCCGCGCAGGACCATGACGATCAATGGCACCAGCGCGAACATCGCTGCCGTCTGTTTGAAAAGATACGCCACGCACAACACGACGACGCCGACGATGTAAATGAACATGCGCTCGCGCTCATAGCCGCTGTAAAGGAAGATTAGCGCGAGCAATGCGAGGCCCAGGGCTTCCATGTCGGGCCGGGCGTTCATAAAGTAACCACCGGTGCGCAAGTGGACCGCGGCCAGCATCGCGATCCCGGCGAAAACGAACGCAGCCGGCAGCTTTCGGAAGTAAATCCAGCTCAACCCAATCACGATCCAGACCGCGAAAAGGACTGAGATAATTCGCGCGGGCAGAAAGCTGATCCCCGTCACCTTGAAGATCCCACCGACGAGATAAGTGATGAGCGGCCCGTAGATGTGCGTCGAATGATCGGCAAACCCGGTCGTGTAAACGGGCATTCCGACCGACGCCCGCCACGCTTCGGTGACGACGATCGACTCCCACGGGTCCAGCGGGGAAATCACCCGGATCCGCAGGGCAATCTGCACGATCGCGGTGAGCGTGATTCCGATCGAGATGAGGATCACCGGCAGCCAGAGTCTGGTTGACGAGGCAGTGGTTGACGAATTGCCTGAGGTCGCATCGAGCACCGCCGCATCGGTCATACGCGAAATATAACGGGATCACGCTGACGATGCGATTTTCGAACTGTGTCTCGCGGTTACTGCGCGGACATCATTTCTCGGCAAGACGGTACTGGACAGCCACCTGGTTGCTGCCTCCCTGCGGGATCATTACGTCGACAAAGATCTGCACGCGGCCGTCGACGACTTCGTGCGGGAGGTCGGCCGGGGTGGTTTCGATTAGCTCTGCGCGCTCCGGCAGGCGGAACAGCTCGATCCGCCGCGTGTCACTGTTGCCGCCGGGGTTGTGATCCATCTGGTAGGTGTGCATCTCGCCGTCGCTGCGGATTAAGCTGGTCATTGTGCCGCTGGACGAGGTCATCAGCGGCTTGCCGGGTTCGACCGGCTGGTTGAGCTGATAACGGTAGGTGAACATCGAGCCTTGATGATCAGTGCTGAACTTCAGCGGCTTTCCGGCATCATCGGTCATCGCTTCGACGTTAACGAAATCGGAGTTTCGGAAGCCCCCCATCTGCGCAGGGGTAGTACCGCTGTGGATGTGCTGCATCACGTTGGTGAACCGGATGGAGTCGTCCGGTTGCAGATCGTTGATCATGATCTGGACGAGCTCGAGAGGCTTCACGATCACCTTGGCCGAGGCGTGCGCGATCGGCTGGCCGTTCGCGTCCAGCGCAGCCAAGGTTACCGTGTACTCGCCAGGCTCATTCGGACCGGTGGGTATTGATGTCGCGTCTTTGTCGAGCTTCGTCATAGATGACGGCGAAGCCTTGCCCGCCTCATCGATGGTCAGCGTATAGCTCGCAACTTTCGCCGGGTCCAGGCCGTCAGTTGACCATCGCACTTCCGGATACTGCTGAGCCGTCCACTCGAGCGGCGCATCGTTCGACCGCGAGTTGAATTGCAGGTTTAGCCGCTGCTTGATCCGGCAGCCAACCAATTCGAGGAAGGGGCTGTTAAAATCGACGAGGTTCTTTTCTTGCGGAGCGGAAACCGGAGCAACCGCAGCCGGGGCTGTCGGAGGCGCGGCATTGACTTGAGTGAGATTCAACAGCGTCAGGCCGCCTGTTCCGGCAAGCAGGATTGTCGCCGCGAGCGCCGAGGCGAGTTTCAATTTCGAGTACATCATGACCTGCATCGCGCCTTTGGCGATCGACGCGATTTGTGCTGAAGTGGATACGGCCGCCGGCCCGGGCGATGCCGGCATGCGCGTGAGATGCGTGGTTAGCACAGTGGTCGAGCCCAGCGCGACACCGCGACGTTCGAGCAGCGTCCGCAGCTTGGGCAGCGCGCGAGCAATCACTTTCTGTGCCGCATCAGCGGTCAGGCCCATCGTTAAGGCTACTTCTCGCAGCGGCCGATTCTGCAGATACCGCAATACAACCGCAGTCCTCGTGCGCTCGTCGAGTTGAGCCATTGCGGCATCGACGTTGGCAACGACTTCGGCGGCTTCAGCACCATCGATTGCAGAGGTAGTGATCGGTCTCATCGCGGCGGCCTCGTGTTCGTAGTAGCGCCTGCGTAACCCGCCACGAAGCGCGGCAGCGGCGCAAAAGTGCGTTGTCTTCAGCAACCAACCGGAGAGATATTCCGCTCGAATTGATTGCGCCCGGCGTGCGAGCACGATGAAAACAGCCTGGGCGACGTCTTCGGCGAGGTGCGGGTCACGTACCTGCCTTTGTGCTGACGCTCGAACGAGGTCGCCGAAACGCTGCGACAATTCTGCAAAGGCGACGTGTGACCGTTCCCGCACGAACGCGTCTAGCAACTCCGAATCGGTCGCTGGTGGCTGCATTTACTCTCCTATGCCCGCTGGTCACAAAAGCCGCCATGGCGATTTTGCGATTTTCGCCGCACGCGGTAGAAAAGCGCTTACCCCAACGAAGGACTCAACAGAATCATGTCCATTAATATCGAATTCGTACAGGGTCGTCAGGTGATCGATTCCCGGGGAAACCCGACGGTCGAGGTTGACGTGATTCTCGAAGACGGAACCGTCGGTCGCGCCGCCGTGCCGTCGGGCGCATCGACCGGCGAGCACGAAGCTGTGGAGTTGCGCGACAATGACTCGAAGCGCTGGATGGGAAAATCGGTCACGAAGGCGGTGGAAAACGTCAACACGAAGATCGCGCCGGAACTCATCGGCCTGGACCCGCGCGACCAGGAGGCGATCGACGCGCTGATGATCGAGATGGACGGCACGCCGAACAAGGCAACGCTCGGCGCCAACGCGATCCTTGGCGTGAGCCTCGCTCTCGCGAAAGCCGCGGCCGAGGCGAGCGGTTTGCCGCTCTATCGCTATCTCGGTGGGACCGGCGCACGCACGCTGCCGGTGCCGATGATGAACATCCTCAACGGCGGCAAGCACGCGGACAACAACGTCGATTTCCAAGAGTTCATGATCCAGCCGTGGGGGTTCGACAGTTTCCGCGACGCCCTGCGGGCCGGCATCGAAATCTATCACTCGCTGAAGAAAGTGCTGAGCAAGTCGAAGCTCAGTACGGCCGTGGGTGATGAAGGCGGTTTCGCGCCGGACCTGAAGGACAACGAAGACGCGCTCAAACTAATTGGCGAGGCCGCTTCAGCGGCCGGTTACGAAATGGGCAAGCAAATCTTCATCGCCCTCGACCCCGCCACCAGCGAACTTTGGGACGCGCAGAAGCAAGGCTACAAGTTCTTCAAGTCCAGCCCGGACAAGATCCTCAAGTCCGAAGAGATGGTCGACTTCTGGGCACGTTGGATCGACAAATATCCGATCCGATCACTCGAAGACGGCTGCGCCGAAAACGACTGGGCCGGCTGGAAGCTGCTGACAGATCGCATGGGTAAAAAAGTTCAGCTCGTCGGCGACGACCTGTTCGTCACCAACGTGAAGTTCCTCGAGAAAGGCATCAAGACCGACACCGCCAACAGCATTCTCGTAAAGGTGAACCAGATCGGCACGCTGAGCGAGACGTTCGCCGCCGTGAACCTCGCGATGCGCAACGGTTACACCGCAGTCCTCTCCCACCGCAGCGGCGAGACGGAAGATGCAACCATTGCAGACATCGCCGTAGCGACCAACTGCGGCCAGATCAAAACCGGCGCGCCGGCAAGATCCGACCGAGTTGCAAAGTACAACCAACTCCTGCGCATCGAAGAACAGCTCGGCGAACACGCGGTTTTCGGCGGAGAATTCTGGAATAGGTAGTCTTCGCCGTACAAGGTTGCAGCTTGCATCGTTCCGGCGCGTGCGTAGACTTTCGGCAATGAACCGCAAACACGCCCTTCTCGCGTCGCTCAGCGCTCTGGTCACGCTTTCGATTTTCGCGATCGCGTCCGCTCAGACAAAACCGTCTGATGCAGCCTCTGACAAACCCGCCGCCGGCGAAAAAGTCGAGAATCCGTCATACAAGGCGTGGATGAACTACAAGCCCGGCACATCAGTCACGATGAAAGGCAGCACGACCGCGCAAGGCCAAGACGTCGAGTTGGACGTCACCACTAAGCTCGTTAGCCTCGACGATGAGAAGGCGGTGCTAGAGGTCGCAACCGTCGCCAAGGCGAATGGCATGGAGATGCCACAGCCCGCACAGAAGATGGAAGTCCCCAAGAGCGTCAGCAAATCCGACCTTGAGAAACCAGGCAAGGGCTTCGATCCCTCACTGCTCGCGAACGCAAAAGAAGAGAAGGTGACAGTGGCGGCCGGGACCTTCAACGCGAAGATGATTGAGTTCAACAAGACTCAGCAAGGTATGACCCGCAGCGTCAAGAGCTGGTTCAGCGAAGAGGTCCCGGGCGGCACCGTGAAGCAGGAAGTCAGCGGTGAGGGCAATCAGAACGGTCAGGAGATGAAGTTCCAGATGAAGATGGAGCTTTCGTCCATCGACAAGAAGTGATCACCAGTGAGCGGCACTGGCAAACAGTCACCGTCCGATTATCCATACATCACCAAGCTCGACGTCTTATATGACCACCAGCAGGTGATCGACGTAGCTGCGCTGGTCGCCGCCTGTACTGATAAGTGGTTCAACCAGACCCTCTGCCGCGTGAATGATTCGGTCGTCCGCGTCGGCATCATCGAAGGCGAGTATCACTGGCATAAGCACGACGACCTCGACGAGTTCTTTTACGTCGTCGACGGCAAGCTGCTGATCGATCTGGAAGGTCGAACTGTCGAGCTCACGCCCAAGCAGGGATTCGTCGTATCTAAAGGCGTCATGCACCGCACGCGAGCGCCGCAGAAGACCGTCATCCTGATGGTCGAAGGCGCCGACATCATTCCCACCGGCGACTAACGCCCTTGTCCGATAAGCCATTTCCCACGCCTGATAACCGTCCAGCGGTCGTTACCGGATAAAGCCGGTAATCCTCCCCACTGTTTTGCGACGGCTTCTCCGGTCGAAAAGTGTTAAGCGGCAGGTTTGGCGCTCCGATCAGAAGCGTGTGTGCAACCGGAGCGACCGTGCGCAGCGCGCATGCGTTGTTGGCTCATTGCTCCGGCGAGGACTGGCCGCGCGGTCGGTGTTCGGCGCGTGTGGGACGCGCTCGCATCACGCAGACGCCTCACGGGAGAGAGGATCACATGAAGGCGATCAAGAACGTTTGGACGAAGTTGATCAGCGACGAGCAGGGCGGCGAAGTGCTCGAATACGCCCTCATCGCTGGCCTGATCGTCGTTGCCGCGGTTGCCGTTATCGGCGCGGTCGGCACGAAGGTCGTGGCGCGTTGGACGTCGCTCAACAGCTCGATGTAACAGCAGCGTGCTGGAGTGCGAAGTGTGAATCGAAGAGTCAAATCGCTAGTGAAGAATGGGAGTGTCATCATGAAGAAGCTTTTGAGCCAACTAGTTCGTGACGAGCAGGGCGGCGAAGTGCTTGAGTACGCCCTGATCGCGGGTCTGATCGTCGTGGCCGCCATCGCCGTCATCGGCGCGGTCGGCACGAAGGTTGTTGCCCGCTGGACGTCGCTGAACAGCTCGATGTAATCCCGCCGCTCGCGCTTCTACGAGCGCGCGCTGCGACGGTTTATCGAGCGAGTAAGTACCTCCCGCGAGGGTCTGCATTACCGCGCGAACTGCGGGGCCCCGCCGGCTCGCTAACAGCGAGTCGGCGGGCGCTCCGTGTCGTGCGTGAGAGCCGGTCGTTGCGGTAGATAGACGCGAGGGGCCGCGAAGATGAGTCAGATAACGACAAAGCTGCGCCGACTTCTTGCCGACGATAACGGTGGTGAGACGATCGAGTACGCCCTGGTCCTGGGCCTGGTGATCGTCGTCGCCATTGCGGTGATCGGCGCGGTGGGCACGAAGGTCGTCGCCCGCTGGACGTCGGTCAACAGCACCATGTGATCCACCGCTCGCTCGCAGCTCAGCCGCGAGCGAGTTGGCGGCACATCAGGATGTAACGCCGATGTTCGTGCAGCGACTGGTCCTGCTGTTCCCGATGTTCGTGCTGCTCATTGCGGCGGCCGCCATCGACTTGCGCAGCAGGCGCATCCCGAACTGGCTGACGTTCTCGCTGGCCGTGACGGGATTGTTGCAGGGCTTTCTGCCTGGCGCCCACGTGGCCATGCCTGTGCAGTCGCTGCTCGGGCTGTTGACGGGGCTTGGGCTGAACATCCTGCTGTTCACGCTGCACATCCGAGGCGGAGGAGACGTGAAACTCTTCGCCGGTCTCGGGGCGTGGATCGGTCCGTGGCTGACGTTTGAGGTGTTCGTGGCCTCGGCGATCGTTGCGGCATTGGCCGCCCTGCTGCAGGCGATGCTCGCCGGCAAGCTCACGCCGCTGCTGCGAAACACCGCGGTCCTGGCCGTGAGCCTGGCGCACCCCAAGGAATTGGGAGTCGCGCACGTGACCGCAGACGACGGATCGTTCCGAACGGTGGGCAGGCCGGTGCCTTACGCGGTGCCGGCGATCATCGCGACGGTGTTCGTGCTCGCATTCGGCTGATCACGCGCGGCCCAAACAGATCCGCGCGAGGTGAGACAGATATGAAGTACCGATCATTCAACCTGATGAAGCGCCCCGGCCGTCGCCGATTCCGCGGCAGCGCGGTGCTCGACGCGGCGCTGGTCTTCCCGATCCTGCTGTCGCTGACGTTCGGGACGATCGAATACGGCTACTACTTTTACGTGAAGCACTCGCTGCAAGGCGCCGCCCGTGAAGGCGCGCGCGCCGCGATCACTCCAACCGCAGTGAACACCGACGTCGATACCGCCATCAGCAACGCGATGGCTGCCGCCGGCCTGAGCAGCTCTGGCTATTCGGTTACAAAGAACCCTTCGAATGTGAGCGGCCAGGCTGCCGGAACGTCCATCACGATCACCGTCACCTGCACCTGGGGTACGGTCGGCAGTGGCTTTCGCCCGCTCGGCCTGATCGGTACCGCCAAGCAAGTCAAAGGCGTCACCGTGATGCGCAAAGAAGGCTAACGTCGAAGTCCGAAAACACAGACAACACGATTCGGATATCGAATGACCAGGCCCCAGTGCCTGGTCGTTTGCATTTACGGACGAGACCGAATCTTCGGCGTCAAACGAAATTCCTGCCTCTTCCCCCTAAACCCCCCAACCGGTTCTTCCGACCTTGATCAGGAAGACGCCGACTGAATCCGTATTTCCCGGCTTGCGCCGGATCGATTGGGAGACGCTTTATGAACCTGAAGACCTGGCTTCCTCTGTGCCTGGCCGTCGTGCTGGGCCTCGGTGCTGCGATGTTCGCGAAGAACATGATGGCGAAGAACAAGAGCAGCACAACTGCGCAGGGCAACCTGACGCAGGTGGTGATCAGCAAGCAGCCGATCGGGGCGGGCGAACTGCTCACCGCCGAGAACTGCCAGATGGGCAACGTCGGCAGCGACAGCGTGCCAGAGGGCTCGTTCCGCTCGCTCGATGAGCTGAAGGATCGCGTCGCCCAGATCCAGATGGTGAAGGGCCAGGCGATCACCAACAACCTGCTTGCTCCGACCGGAATCGGCACGGGCCTGCAGGTCATCGTGAAGCCCGGCATGCGCGCGATCACGATCGAAGTGAACGAGTTCAGCGGCGTGGGCGGGATGCTCCTGCCCGGCTGCCACGTCGACCTGCTCGCGACCGTTCAGGGCGACACGGGCGGCGAGATGATCGCTCGCACCGTCGTGCAGAACGTTGAGGTGCTCGCGGTCGGCCAGCGCATGGTCAGCCAGCCCGACAAGAAGGGCGACGAGCCGCAGGTGTTCCGCAGCGTGACGCTGCTCGCGACGCCCAGCGAAGCCGAGGCGATCGAGCTCGCCGCCAACAGCGGCCGCCCGCGCCTGGCGCTGCGCAGCGGCGTGGACAAGGAACTGGCGGTTACCGCCGGCGTCACCAGCTCGAACCTGCGTGGCAACGGCGCGGTCCGCAAGACCGAGCCCGCGTACAGCAGCGTGAAGGTGATCCGCGGCACGGTGATCAGCGAGGTGCGCTTCGACAGCACATGGCTCGACACGAAGTCGCTCACCAGCACCGACAACAAGGAAAGCGCTACCAACAGCAACACCGGTAGCAAGAGCGGCAGCACCGACGGAAGCAACAGCAACAAGTCGCTGACCAACACCAGCTCGGAGACCGGGCTGATGCACGAGGGCAGCCGTTAATTCCGGGCAATCAAACGGGTGACGTCGAAAGACATTTTCGCGAGATCGCATGATGCGAAGCTCGCATTCCCAGCGAAGGTGGGTCCCATGCAATTCGAACAGCCGATGAATACCAAAGCGAAGACCGTGCGCCGCACGAAGCGAGCCAAGATGCTCGCGGTGATCGGCGCGGGGGCGATTCTGATCTTTGCCGCCGTTCGCGGCACCACTGCTCAGAACGCGCCAGCCGACAGCCACTCTCCGGCGACGCAGCCGGCAATGGCGGGCTCGCGCGGCAGCGCCGACCTGATCTCCGAAGGTCCGATCGACGGCCACCTGCGGCTGACGATCAACCGCAGCTCGGTCGTCACCACCAAGGTGCCGTACAAGCGCGTCAGCGTCGGCAATCCCGACATCGCGGACGTCAACCCGATCGGCCCGCAGAACATCCTGGTCACCGCCAAGAAGCCGGGCAACACCCAGCTCATCGTTTGGGACGACGGCGACCGCTCGCAGGTCGTGGACGTGAACGTCGCGTTCGACGTTCAGTCGCTCGAGGGCGAGCTCAAGCAGATGTTCCCCAACGCGAACATCCAGGTCTCGCAGCTCAACGGCTCGATCGCCCTCAAGGGCACCGTGCCCAGCACCGAGGTTGCCGAGCAGGCGGTCGCGGTCGCGAGCCCTTACGCCAACAAGGTCATGAACTTCATGACCGTGTCGGGCGGCAAGCAGGTGATGCTTCAGGTCCGTTTCGCGGAAGTGTCGCGCACGGCCGTGAGCCAGCTCGGCATCAACGGCAACTACGTGAGCGGCGGCTTCCTGGGCGGCAGCAACATCGGCCAGGTCAATCCGTCCAACCGCATGCTCGACAGCGGGCTTGTCGGTCAGACGCCGCCGTTCAACGGCGTGAACCTCAACGGCGCCACTGCCGTGAACCCCAGCGTCACGCTCTACGGCGCCGGGCAGATCGGCAACTTCTATCTCGAGTACTTCATTCAGGCGCTGCGCTCGAACAACCTGATGCGCGTCCTCGCCGAGCCGAACCTGATCGCCACCAGTGGACAGGAAGCCAGCTTCCTGGCCGGTGGTGAGTTCCCGGTTCCCGTCACGCAAGGCGGTGGCGGCGCGGGTGGCGTTGCGGTGACGGTCGAGTACCGCGAGTTCGGCGTACGTCTGAAGTTCGTCCCGGTCGTGCTGGGCAACGGCAAGATCCGTCTGCTCGTCGCGCCCGAGGTCAGCGACCTCGACTTCACGACCGCCGTGCGCTTCAACGGCTTCGTGATCCCGGGCCTGACCAGCCGCAAGGTCCAGACGACGATCGAGCTGGGCGACGGCCAGAGCTTCGCGATCGCCGGTCTGCTGAACAACTCGGTGACGGCGCAGAAAGACGTGACCCCGCTGCTCGGCGACCTGCCGGTGGTCGGCGCCCTGTTCCGCTCGGTGCGCTATCAGCGCAAGGAGACGGAACTGGTCGTGCTCGTCACGCCGCGCCTCGTCGATGCGATGAACCCGGCGCAGACGCCGACGCTTCCGGGCGAGCACTGGCGTAACCCCAACGAGATGGAGCTGTTCTGGAACCGCGATCTCGGCGGCGAAGTCGAGCCGAAGAAGACGCACCGCAGTGGCGCGACGACCCGACCGGTCTCGACGTCGGCCGACGCGATGGCAAACGACGATGGCTCGTCCATGCCGATGAACAACGGTCAGCCGATGTCGAACGACCCGTCGCAGATGGGTCAGCAGACGCCGATGGCCAATGATGAAGCCGACGCGCCGCGGTTCCGTGGCGAGTACGGGTTCTCGTCTGCCGGCAACAGCAACGGCAATGGCACCAGCAGCGGCACGCATGCCGATGGTCAGGGCACCGCAAACGCTCCGGCCAACGATGCGAGCAGCAACGACAACAGCGGCAGCAGCTCCGAAGGCTCTGCCAGCACCAGCGATGGCGGCGGCGGGCACTAGCCCGCTCCCGCCCCGTGGGCGGCAACTGTTTGAAGCAGGAACACGGTAACGGATTGACGCGAAGAGTGGTCCCCGGGATTTAGAGATATGTTCGTTCAACTCAACAGTATCATCATCGATAACGACCCGGCGAACCGTCAGGAGCTGGCGAACTTCCTCAGCACCTTCGGCGTGAACATCGTCGGGCAGTATTCGACGGCCGAGAATCTGGCGCAACTGCTCACGCGTGCCGACGCGCCGCAGCTGGTGATCATCAACCTCGATCCCGGCGCCAGCGACAACCTGCGCAAGATTGGGCAGTTCCCCCGGCAGTTCCCCAACATCAGCTTCTTCGTGATGAGCCAGGTGCTCGACCCGAACCTGCTGATGGAGGCGATGCACCTCGGGGTGAAGGAATTCATTCCACTGCCCATCGCCGAGCAGAAGTTCGCCGCTGCCGTCGAACGCGCTGCTCAGATCCACGGGATGGGCAAGAAGGCCAAGATCATCCACGTGGTGCCGACGCAGGGCGGCTGCGGATCGACCACCGTCGCGTGCAATGTCGCGGCGTCGCTTGCCGCCAATCACAAGGCGGCGTTGATCGACCTCGACCTCCTGCGCGGTGGCGTGGCGAGCTACTTCGACACGCGCCCGCGGTTCACCATCGCCGACGTGATGGAATCCGGCGAGAAGGTCGACAAGCAACTGCTCGACAACGCGCTGGCCATGCACCAGAAAAGCAAGCTGGCGATCCTGTCGCGGCCGGAGCTTCCGGAGGACGCCCTGCGCGTCAACCAGCCGGGCATCAACAGACTGTTCAACATCCTGGGACGCATGTTCGATTACGTCGTGGCCGACTCGATGATGAGCATCGACCCGGTGTACTCGACTGCAATCCAGGCGGCGGACGTCAACCTGATCGTCATGCAGCTCAACGTGCCCAGCGCCAAGAACGCCGAGCGATTCGTTGGCGCGCTGCGTCGAATGGGTATCGAGAGCAGCAAGATCCGCATCGTCGTCAACCGCTTCGTGAAGAAGGGTTGGGACATCGAGCCCGAAGAGGTCGAGCGCGCGCTCGGTCTCAAGCTGAGCTGGATGGTCCCCAACGACTTCAAGAACGCCATCGCCGCCATCAATTACGGCGAGCCGGTCGTGATCCGCGCGCCGCGCAGCGAGATGAGCGTGAGCCTCAGCGGGCTGTCGCAGACGTTGAGCAGCGCGACCGCGCCCAAGGAAACGCAGCCGAAAGCGGCGTGAACGCAGACATCCGAAGTTGAACCAGTGAGGACGTGAATAATGGGCCTGTTCACACGTAAAGAATCGACGACGCAGCAAGGCGTGCCGGCTGCGCCCAAGCCGATGTCGCCCGAAGAGGCTGCGCTGATCGCGCAGCCGCCGGGTGCCGCCACGGCACCCAGCCTGGCATCCAAGCTCGCGGCCAACAACCGCACGAGCATCGTCCAGCCTTCGGCGCCGACCGAGCGGCAGATGTACCTTCAGGGACTGAAGGTCCGCATCCACCAGCAGCTGGTCGAGCGGCTCGACGTGCAGAACCTTCGCACGCTTCCGCCCGACACCGTGCGCTCGGAAGTGCGCGTGCTCATCCGCGAGCTTTGCCAGAACGAAAAGGGCCTGATCAACAGCACCGAGCAGGACCGCCTCATGGACGAGGTGATGGACGAGACGTTCGGCCTGGGCCCGCTCGAAACGCTGCTGAAAGATCCTGCGATCAGCGACATCCTGGTCAACAAGTGGGACCGGATTTACTGCGAGCGCAAGGGCCGCCTCGAGCTGAGCGACGTGCGCTTCCGCGACAACTCGCACCTGCGGCAGATCATCGACCGCATTGTCGGCCTGGTCGGCCGGCGCATCGACGAGACCTCGCCGATGGTGGATGCGCGCCTGACGGACGGTAGCCGCGTGAACGCGATCATCCCGCCGTTGGCGCTGGACGGTCCGGCGATGTCGGTTCGCCGCTTTGGTCACAAACCGATGTTGTTGGAAGACCTGATTCGCGCCGGCGCATTTCCGGCTGCGGTCATGGACTTCCTCGCCGCCGCCGTGCAAGCACGTTGCAACGTACTGATCAGCGGTGGTACCGGCTCGGGTAAGACGACACTCTTGAACTGCCTGTCGCGTTACATCCCCTCGGATGAACGGGTGATCACGATTGAAGATGCGGCCGAATTGCAGTTGCAGCAGCCGCACGTCGTGCGACTGGAGACGCGCCCGAGCAACATTGAAGGCAAGGGCGAGGTCAACCAGCGCGATCTCGTGAAGAACTGTCTGCGTATGCGTCCGGATCGCGTGATCATCGGCGAGTGCCGAGGCGCTGAAGCGCTCGACATGCTGCAGGCGATGAACACCGGTCACGACGGTTCGATGACCACCATCCACGCCAACAACACGCGAGACGCGTTGCAGCGTCTGGAAGTGATGGTGGCGATGGCGGGATTCGATATTCCGATGCGGGCGCTTCGCCAGCAGGTAGCCAGTGCGATCCAGATCGTCGTGCAGGCCTCGCGTCTGACGGGCGGCAAGCGAAAGGTCACCCGCGTCAGCGAGATCACCGGCATGGAAGGCGACCAGGTGCAGATGCACGACATCTTCACCTTCGAGCAGACCGGCGTGGACAGCGACGGCAACACCACCGGGCACTTCACGTGCACCGGGATCCGACCGAAGGTGTTCGAGCGCATCCATCACCGCGGCATCGCGTTGCCGGCCGACCTGTTCATGCGTCGGCAGATCGAATCGCCCTGAGTGAGACGCAGGCGTGAAGTCGCACTTTGTTGAAGGGATACGAGTATGGACGGCATGATGGTTCCAGTTCTGATCGCCTTGTCCGTCGCCGCGCTGGTGTTCGGCATCGTTCAAGTCGCCACCGCGCTGACCGACGGCGAGAAGAAGAAGCTCAAGCAGCGCCTCAGCACCGAGCTGCGCGCTGACCTGTCGGGCGGCAGTGCTGCCAAGCAGATTACGCTGCAGCAGCAGGACTTCGGCCTGTTCGGCCAGTTCTCGCCGCTCGAGAAGCTCGGCAAGAAGTTCACGCAGGCTTACCCGGATGCTTCGTTCCAGAAATTTCTGGCGTTGTGCGGCGGGATCGCGGTGGTCGTATTCCTCGTCGCACAGATGCTGCTCGGCGTGTTCCCCGCGCTCGGCGTGGCGATCGGCGCCGCTTATATCCCGTGCCTCTTCGTGAACATGAAGCGGGTGAAGCGTCAGCGGATGCTGGCCGACCAGCTTCCCGAAGCGTTGGACTTCCTCAGCCGAATCCTCCGCGCCGGTCACAGCTTGAGCACCGGTCTTCAGATGATGGGCCAGGAACTGCCGCAACCGCTGGCTGCGGAGTTTCGCCGCGCTTACGACCAGCACTCGCTGGGATCGAGCATGGAGAATTGCCTGAAGGACATGTCGATCCGCATCGAGAGCACCGACTTCGCCTTCTTCGTGACCGCGGTGTTGATCCAGCGTCAGACGGGCGGCGACCTCTCGGAAGTGCTGGGCAACATCAGCGGCATGATCCGTCAGCGCATCCGTCTGCAGAACCACGTGAAGGCCAAGACCGCTGAAGGCCGCTTCACCGGTTACATCCTGACGGCGTTCCCGGCGGTGATGTTCGTGATCAGCTACATGCTGAACCCCGACTACGCCGGCGTGCTGCTCAAGGGCAAGGGCCTGTTGTTGCTCGGTGTGGCGTTCGGCTTCCAGATGATGGGGCTGTACTGCATCAAGAAGATCACGACCGTTCGCGTGTGACAATTGTGAGTAGGTGATTGCCATGGATGAACAACTGACGTTTTACATCTGCATCGCCGGCGCCGTCGCGGCCGCTGTCTTCTTCCTGATGCGGTTCTTCGTGACCGGCAAGGACACGAAGCTCCGCCAGCGTCTGGCCGAGCAGGCGGCCCCGCTGACCGGGCAGTCGCTCGCCAGCGCGGCGGCCGACGGATCGACGCCGACCCCGCCCACCGAGGAGCGCAGCGCCGCGGCCGAAGTGATGGCCAGGATCGGCGCCGCCGCGTCGCAGCCGTTCGCGCCGAGCCGTGAGAAGCAGTCGAGCCTGCGACGCGAGTTGGGCTTCGCCGGCGTGTACGCGCCTGGCGCGGTCAACCTCGTGCAGGGCGCGAAGGTGATCTTCATGGTGGGCGGCCTCGTCGTCGGATACGTCGTCGGCGCGCTGCCGATGATCGACCAGGTGTGGCTGGGCCTCTCGCTGGGCGGACTCATCGGATACTTCGCCCCGCGCGTCTGGCTGAAGCAGAAGATCAAGGGCAACCAGCAGTCACTCAACCTGGCGCTGCCCGATGCTCTCGACCTGATGGTCGTGTGCGTCGAAGCTGGCCTGACCGTCGATGCTGCCATGCAGCGCGTCGGACAGGAGCTCGTGCTGGCGCATCCGTCGCTGTCGCGAGAGCTGGGCATCGCACACATGGAAACCCGCGTCGGCCTCAGTCGCGCTGAAGCACTCAAGAACCTCGGCGTGCGCACCGGATCGCAGGGGCTGCAGGCGCTGGCCGCGATGCTGATCCAGGCCGATCGCTTCGGCACCAGCATCGCCAACGCGCTGCGAATCCAGGCGGACGCGCTGCGCACCAAGCGCCAGCAGGCTGCCGAAGAGATGGCCGCCAAGGCATCCGTGAAGCTCAGCTTCCCGCTGGTGCTGTTCATCTTCCCGGCGACCTTTATCGTGCTCGCAGGCCCGACCGTAATTGGCCTCATGAAGAGCGCTTTGTTCACCGAATAACAAGACATAGGAACTATCCAGACGTAACCCAGAGCGAGGTCCCCATGAATCACAACAGCAAGAAGATCCTGACGGCCGTGAAGATCGCCGGCTTTACCGCGGCGGCGGCGGTGTTGCTTGTCAGCGCCGGTTGCACGGAAGTCGACAAGTCCGGCATGGACAGCTTCTTCCAGGCGGATGAGGGTCGCGCGACCCAGAACCTCATGACCGCGCAGGCTGCCGCCGGCGCTCGCAACGACGCCACGCTGCACGAGATGCACTTCGACGGCGGCCGTCTGAACTCGCTGGGCGAGTCCAAGCTCGACCTCATGCTCAAGGACGACGACTCGACCGACGCGGTCGTGGTCTACATGGACCTGGCCACCGACGACAACGACCTCAAGAGCCGCCGCGACGCGGTCATGAACTACCTCGAGGACCGCGGCGTCGAGCAGGACCACATCGAGTTCAAGTCGGGCTCGAACCCGACCGTCACGAGCCTCAGCGCCGAGCACATCGCCAACATGCACAAGACCGATTCGAGCGGCGGCAGCACCGAGACCAGCTCGGCATCGAGCGGTGGCGGCATGGGCGCCAGCTCGCCGACGCAATCGAAGTAGGCGTGTCTTCCGGAGCGGAGACGGCCACATTCGTGCCTCCGAAAAGGCACGAACTGCCCGCAGCGGCTGGTTTAACGACCCCCCGCTGCGGGTTCTTTTTTCTCCCTCTCCCTCGCAGGGAGAGGGCCGGGGTGAGGGTAGAAGCGCGCTCGCATGGTTTGGCTTCGTTTTTTTGAATTCCGTTGATCGATGTTCCCTCGGATTACGAGGCGTTCGACCGCGCTCGCGCACAAAGAAAAAGTTTTTCGCTCGCCTTGCTCTCCTGTTGAACACAATTCCTCCCTCGGCCAAGAGATGGGCCAAACCCGCAGCAAGAAACTGGGTCGTCCAACCGTGTACCAACCGCGCCTTTTCGCGCTTTTTCATGCTCTTCTCACGTGAGATCCCGTCATCGCGCGCGACACCGTGCCACGCGTCCACTATTCACGGTCGCGCTGCGCCGGCGCGCGGCGGGCGCGCAGCAACAGCCGCTGGCCGTCCAGGAACTCACTCAAAAGCCAGATTTCCTTAGGTTTGTTTCATCTCTTGGTTGTGACCAGCGGTCGAAGCTGCGACCCTGCGAGATGAGAAATGCGTCACGCCGGCCTTCTGATCCTCGCGAGCTGCTTCGTCGGATGCGCGGCGTGGTTTATGGCACAGAGCCCCGTGTGGGAGGCGCAAGGCACATGGAAAGGCAGTCTGTCGCCGTTGAAGATCCGCGTCGGTGGAAGTGAAATGGTCGCCGCGCTACTGAAAGTGGAGTCGGGACCACCGCTACACGATCGCGACAGACCTTCCTCGACAATCGCCACTGCGGGGCGTCACGTGGTGCTAGCTGATCGCTCTTGGCGGCCATTGCCGTGGTCCGACGACTTGCCACGGCGCGCCGTCGTTCAAGGAACCCTGCGCAATGGAAGAGAGAAATATGAAGTATGGGGCAATCCGGACGGAAAGAGCCGGCGCTTGCCGATGCTTAATGCCTTCCGAATCGGCGCAGACGACTGATCGCGAAAGGACGGAGTCGAATCGTTAGGGCTTTGACGCGAGATAAAACCGATCAATCCGCGCGTCGAACGTCGAGCCGTCGTCGCGGCGCATCTGGTACTCGCCTTCCATCGTTCCCCACGGCGTCTTGAGCTTCGCGAAGCTGGTGTACTTGAACGCCTGTTGCGGCTCGAGCCGCGGCGTCTGGCCGACCACGCCTGCGCCGCGGACTTCCTCCTGCCGGCCGACGGCGTCGATGATTACCCAGTGCCGGCTGACCAGTTGCACCGGTACCTCGCCGACGTTTGCGATCACGATGTTGTAGCCAAAGACGTAACTGCGATCCGCCGACGACGATTCGTCCGGCAGGTAAAACGCCGCCGCCCCGACACGAACGCCGTCGGTCACCGCGTCAGACATCTCGGGCGTGGGCATGGCCGGAAATGGTATGGCGAGCCTGCAATCCGCAAAAGTCGAAGATTCCAAGCGATTCAAACCGAATCTCAAATGGCGGCGTATCATTATTTGGCTTCGGATGGCTTGACTGGGGAAGCCGCGGCGGCATACTTTGCCGCCCCTGAATCGGGCGATTGTTGAGATGGTTCGAACGCGACAAATCCTGGCTGTGACGCTGGTGGCGACCGCCTTGGCGGCGGACCGCGCCGTCGCTTCGGTCGCGGCTGCGCCCGTTTCGCAGCAACGCGAAGCGAGCGTGATGTCGCTGGCGGGGCGGATCGTTGCTCGGCTGTCGACCAACCTGCGGCGGGTGGTTCCCGCTGCCAGGGTTTGGGAGAGCCGTCGAAGCGAGACCAACGTCGCGACCTCGGTTCGATCTGCTGATTCGCAGGAGCTCGTCGTCGTTCGCCCGCAGCTCAGTCCGTTTCAATTCCGACTGCCTCCTCCTTTGATCGTCTGAACATCCTGCGCTTTGCGTTCAGTAGTTCGCGCACATCAAGCGCGCGTCGCAAGCGACGCGGCTAAACGTGCATCCATTCGATCCAGAGGTCCCCGTTATGGCAGCAGTCCAATTCGGAAAAGTACTTACCAAGGTTTTCGGGTCGCGCAACGATCGCTTGCTCAAGCGCTATCACCGCATCGTTGACATCATCAACGAGCTGGAACCGAAGATTCAGCCGCTCACCGATGCGCAGCTTCGCGAGCGCACGCAGGAGCTGCGCCGCGGGCTGATGAGCCGCAAGCTCAGCACCGCTGAAGTTTTGCCCGAGGCGTTTGCGATCATTCGCGAGTCGATGGACCGGCACATCGGCATCCGGCAGATCTTCAACCCCGACGAGCACTTCGATCCCGATCAGCTCGACGACACGATGCTCGAGGCCTACGACCAGGTGCAGCAGCGGATGATCTCCAGCGGCGAGAGCTGGCAGACCGTGCAGATCCCGCCGGAAATTTACGCCGCGGTGCGCAAGATCTATCCCGACTCGCGACCGCCGTTCCGGGCGCGATGCTTTGACGTGCAGCTCATCGGCGGCCTCGTGCTGTACGAAGGCAAGATCGCCGAGATGGCGACCGGTGAAGGCAAGACGTTCGTCGCGCCGCTGGCGTGCTTCATGAAGTGCCTGGAAGGGTTTCACTGTCACGTCGTGACGGTGAACGACTATCTGGTGCGCCGCGACGCGATGTGGGTGCGGCCCGCGTTCGAAAACGTCGGCATGACCGTCGGCTACATCCAGGCCGACATGGAACCCGGCGGCGAGACGCGTCGCCGCCAGTACGAGCTGGACATCACCTACGGCACCAACAGCGAGTTCGGCTTCGACTTCCTGCGCGACAACATGAAGGAGCGCGTCGACCTGCAGGTGCAGGGCCCGCTGGATTACGCGATCGTCGACGAGGTGGACAGCATCCTGATCGACGAGGCGCGCACGCCGCTGATCATCTCCGGCGCTGCGCACGACGATGCGCCCAAATACCGTGCCGCCGATGCTGTGGCGCGCAAGGTCATCGAGCTGCACAAGCCGTATTCGGACGCCGAGAAGAAGGTCGATCAGATCAAGCGTGCGATCAAGACCGCCGAGGGCGACGAGGACAAGGCGAAGTCGAAAGAAGAAAAGGAAGCCGCCCGCAAGCGTCGCGAAGAAGCGGAGAAGCAGCTTCCGCTCGCCGAGGCGCGGCTCAAGGATTTCACGCAGTATTTCGAGGTGGAACTGGATCGCAAGACGGTCCATCTGACGCACGAAGGCATCGCCGCCGCGCAGGAAGAGGCGGGCGTGGGCAGCTTCTATGTCGGCAACAACATGGAGTGGCCGCACCTGATGGAGCAGGCGCTGCGTGCGCACGTGGTGTACGAGCGCGACAAGGATTACGTCATCGAGCGCGGCACCAGCACGCGTTCGACCGGCGAACTCGAAGTCGTCATCGTCGACGAATACACCGGCCGAAAGATGGTCGGGCGGCAGTGGTCAGACGGCCTGCACCAGGCATGCGAGGCGAAAGAGCGCGTGCCGATCAAGCAGGAAACGCAGACGCTCGCGACCGTTACGCTGCAGAACTTCTTCAAGCTCTACAAGAGTCTGTCGGGCATGACCGGCACGGCCCAGACCGAGGCCGAAGAGTTCATGAAGATCTACAAGCTCGAGGTGGTGACGATCCCGACGAACCGCCCGGGCATCCGCCAGGACACCGAAGACCGCGTCTTCCGCACCGAGCGCGAGAAGTGGGACGCGATCATCGAAGAGATCAAGCTCTACAGCGACATGGGCCGGCCGGTGCTGGTCGGCACGACCAGCGTCGAGAAGAGCGAAATGCTGTCCGATCGTTTGAAGCGCAAGTACGGCATCGAGCACGAAGTCTTGAACGCCAAGCAGCACGAGCGCGAGGCGCACATCATTCTCAAGGCCGGACAGCAACACAAGAACACGCACGGCGAGATGGTCGGCAATGTCACGATTGCCACGAACATGGCCGGTCGCGGCACCGACATCAAGCTCGCGTCGGAGACGCTGTTCGACATCGTCGAAGCGAAGACATATGAAGGGCAAGGTTTTCCCGTCGGTCAGGCCGGCAACAGCGCGACGTTCGTGCCCGAGCAGCCGTCGAAGAACACAAAGATTTACACGCTCAAGCAGCGCGGCACGGGAAAGATGCTGCACGTGCACGAAGAGCACGAGCACGGCGAGGCGTTTCAGCTTACGCCTGAATCGAAGATCGCCGGGGGGCTGCACGTGATCGGCACCGAGCGGCACACCGCGCGGCGCATCGACAACCAGTTGCGCGGGCGCAGCGGTCGTCAGGGGGACCCGGGATCATCCCGCTTCTACGTCAGCCTGCAGGACGAGCTGATGAAGCTTTTCGCCGGCGAGTGGACCATCAAGGTCCTCGGCTTCCTCGGCATGGAAGAAGGGATGGCCATCGAGGACAAGAGAATCAGCAAGGGCATCCTCCGTGCGCAGAAGAAGGTCGAAGAGCGAAACTTTCTGGCGCGCAAGAACCTGCTCGATTACGACGAGGTGATGGACTACCAGCGCACCGTCTTCTACGGCATGCGCCAGAAGGTGCTCGAGGGTCGCAACGTCGATGAAGTCATCTGGACGATGATCGGCGACGCGATTAAAGACGCGGTCGACAAGTACGTCGTGCAGGATTACGTCGCCGCGACGGTTGTCGAGTGGGTGCGGATGAACTTCGAAGTGGCACTCGAGCCTAACGATCTCAAGGGCAATCGCCGGCTCGTTGACCTCGAGGAATACATCAAGAATCAGGCCCGCGCCGAAGCCGAGACCAACATCTCCGCGACGCTGGTCGAGTTCATGGGTGAAGATCCCGAAGACAGCCGCGACTGGGACACAAAGGGCCTATCGAGCTGGGCGATGAGCCGCTTCCAGGTGAACCTGCCGCAGAACCAACTGCGGAAGATGACGCAGCACGAAGTGGAAGAGACGCTCAAGGCAAAGGCCCTGGAGCAAATCGACCAGCGCGACTGCGCGGGCCTGGCGAAATATCTCGAGCCGGATTGGGCGCTCAAGGAGCTGTGCAACTGGTGCGCCGAGAAGTTCAACATCAAGGTCGAGCCAGCCGAGCTGAAGGAGCCGAACCGCACCAGCGGCCTGAAGATGGCGGCGGCGATTGAGGAGCTGCTGACCGAACGTGCGCGGGCCGCGTACGTGCCGCGCGAGCTGGAATATCCGATCGATCACGCGTTGACGCTCGCCTTCGGCGACGGATCGCCCGAGAACGCCAGCATCTACGGCGGGCTCGATTACATCCGCGCGTGGGCGCAGCAGAAGTATGGCGTGGAGCTTTCGCCGGAACACCTGCGGACGTTGTCGCTCCGCAAGTTGCGCGACGAGCTGGTCGATCTGCAGCGTCAGTTCATGCAGGGCAAAAAGATCGAGGAAGAAGTCGACAGGCTCATCGCGGAGAATCCGGATCCAGCCGCATTGACCAAGGCCGCGAGCAGGCGGTTCGTCACCAAGATCAAGCCTGATGAGCTCGATCCAAATGCCCCCGTTGCACCGTCGCGCAATGGCGAGGAGATGGAAGTTGGTCCGTCGCCGCGCGAGCGTCTGACGGAGATCGGCCGGCAGTTCATGCGGCGCGAATTGACCGATCTCGAGCAGTTCGTGCTCATCACCATCTTTGACCAGAGCTGGAAAGATCACCTCTATGCGATGGACATGCTGCGCAACAGCATCGGCCTGCAGGCGTTCGCCGAGCGCGATCCGCGCATCGCATACAAGAAGGAGGGCTACCGTTTCTTCGAAGAGATGATGATCGGCGTGCGCGACAAGGTGACCGATCTGATCTTCCGCGCCCGCGTCGTCGGCCAGCAGCCGCAGGTCCGCAGCAGCTACAAGGAGACGGCTGCCGTGCACGACACGAGCCAGGAATACGGTGTCGCCGAGAACGTCAAGCAGTCGCCGGAGCTGGTGGCGCCTGACGGGTCGCAGGTTTCGACAAACGAAGGTGGCGAGCAGACCAGCGGCGAGGCGGCGGCGGTCAAGACGATCGTCCGCGAAGCGCCAAAGGTCGGCCGCAACGATCCGTGCCCGTGCGGCAGCGGCAAGAAGTACAAGAAGTGCTGCGGCGCCAGCGCAGTGTAAACTGCGTCTTTAGATGAGCGACCTGACTGAAGCAAAACGTCTGTATCAGGCAGGGCGTTTGGGGGAGGCGGAGGAGACCGCACGCGGCGTGCTCGAGCGGTCGGCGGACGAGGTCGACGCGCTCAACATCGTGGCGCTGTGCGCGATGAAGGGCGGGCGTTTCGCTGAAGCGCTGCCGCTGTTCGAGCGCGTCGTCCAGCTCAAGCCGCATTACGCGAACTCACGAACGTACCTGGCGATGCTGCTGTTCCAGCAGCGTAAGTTCGGTGAGACTGAGCAGCACGCGCGGGCGGCGATCGCGCGTAAACCTACCATTGCCGACGCGCACGCGATCCTCGGCCGAGCGCTGGCCGAGCAGGGGCGGAAGGACGAAGGGGCGCGATCGCTTCAACACGCGATCGAGCTCGATCCGAATCACAACGATGCACTCTACTGGCTCGGCTTCATCGCGCAGGACGCGAAGCGATACGACGTCGCTTGCGACTACTACGCGCGATTGTTACAGGTCGCCCCCAATCACATCGCCGCGATCTACTCAAAAGCGTTCAGCGAGTCCGAGCAGGGATTTCTCGACGAAGCGTTGGCGACGTATCGCCGCGGAATCAGCGTTGCACCGCAGGATTCGCTGCTGCACAGCAACATGCTGTTCGCGCTGGCCTATCACCCGTCACTGACCGCGCAATCGCTGCATCAAGAACTGGCGCTTTGGGCCGAGCGACACGCGAAACCCCTGATGTCGCAGACGTTCGAGCATGACAACTCGCGCGATCCGGATAGGCGGTTGCGCATCGGTTACGTGTCGCCGTATTTTCGCGAGCACGCGATCTCGTTCTTCCTCGAGCCGATCCTCGAGCATCACGACCGCGAGCGGTTCGAAATCCTTCTTTACAGCGACGTTGAATATGGCGACGCGGTCACCGCGCGCATCCGTCAGCGCGCATCGCAGTGGCGCGACACGCTAGGCCAGACCGATGCCTCCGTTGCGGATCTTGTTCGTGCGGATCGCATCGACGTTCTTGTCGACCTCACGCAACACAGCGGCGGAAGTCGGCTTCCAGTCTTCGCGCGTAAACCTGCACCCGTGCAAGTGTGCTATCTCGGCTATCCGCTGACGACGGGATTGTCCGCCATCGACTATCGCCTGTCGGACGCGTATCTCGATCCGCCTGATCACGACGAGCGCTTCCGTGCCGAGCGGATGGCGCGGCTCCCTGAGACCTACTTCTGCTATCGTCCTCCGGAAGACGCGCCGCGGTTCGCGTCTCGATCGAGCGATCGCATCACCTTCGTCTCACAGAACGCGCTGCCGAAGCTGAACGAGCGCTGCCTGGGGACGTGGGCGCGCGTGATGCACGGCGTAATGGACTCGCGGTTAATCGTCAAAGCCTCCGGCTGTGGTTCCGATCGCGCGCGACAGCGCATCCGCGATATCTTTCAAGCGCACGGCATCGATCCGGCGCGCATTGAGTTCCGCAACCACGGCCCGCTGCGCGACATGCTCGCCGAGCTTGCCGAAGCCGACGTCGCGCTCGACACCTTCCCCTACAACGGCGGCACCACCACCTGTCACGTGTTATGGATGGGGGTGCCCGTCGTCTCTGTTGCGGGCGAGCTGCCCGTGCACCGCATGGGACTGAGTGTGCTCTCGCAAGTCGGGCTGAGCGACCTGGTTGCCAAGCGCGATGACGAATTTGTCGAGATCGCGACGAAACTTGCCCGCGACATGGATCGATTACGCGACCTTCGCGCGACGCTGCGCGACCGCATGCGCGCTTCACCACTGATGGACGCCAGACGCTTCACCGCAAACCTCGAGGCGATGTACCGCCAGATGTGGCAAGCCTGGTGCAAGGGGCGATGAACGAGTACTCGCAGGACTGGTTCAGCCTTTTCCTTCGCGATTTTGATGTTGCACAGACGCAACGCGAGGCAGACTTTCTCTCTCGCGAACTTCCGCTCAAGCGACACCGCCGATTGCTCGACGTGTGCTGTGGCCTCGGTCGTCATGCGGCTGAGCTTGCGGCGCGGGGATACGAAGTTACTGCGGTCGATCGCGATGCGAATCTCGTCGCGGAGGCATCGCGACTTCATCCTCAGGTGAAGTTCCTCGTCGCCGATATGCGGCATCTCTTGTCACTGGATGAACGCTTCGATGCCGTCACTTGTCTCTGGCAGAGCTTCGGTTACTTCGATGCCGCGACGAACGAACGCGTCATCGCTGATACCGCGTTAATGCTCGATGTCGGCGGTCGCTTTGTGCTCGACATCTATCAGCGGGAATTCTTCGAGCCACGCCAAGGCACGCGCGAATCGGACCGTGGCAACGTTCACGTCATCGAGACCAAGCACATCACTGGCGACCGATTGCACGTCTCGCTCAGATATGAACCCGGCAGCGCCGACGAGTTCGAGTGGCAGATATTCGCGCCCGAGCAAATCAAGTCGCTCGCCGCCAAACACGCACTCCGAACGGTTCTGTGCTGTTCAAACTTCGACGAATCGACGCCGGCGTCGTCCGATCATCCGCGCATGCAGCTTGTCTTTGAGAAGTGCTGAGCGAGAGAAGTGCTGAGCGACTCACTCGCCGAGGAACTCGCCCAGCGGTTTGCACGATTCCGTGCGATCACACAGGATCTTCACGGCGGCGATGATCGGCACGGCGATGAACGCGCCGGCGATGCCCCACACGAACCACCAGAACAGCACGCCGATCAGCACGGCAACGGGGTTGAGTTTCAGTCGATTGCCGTAGACGTACGGGCTCACCACGTTGTTCTGGATCGTCGTGATGAGCAGATAACTGCCCGGCGCCGCGAGGATTCGGCCCGGCGACTCGAACGTCGCCAGCGCGATGACGCTCAGCAGCGCGACCATGATCGTGCCCCCGAGGTAGGGGATGAACTCAAGGATGAACGTGAACAATCCCCAAAGAAGCGGGTTGGGCATCCCGATCGCCCACAGCGCCAGGCCCACCGCGATCGCCTGCCCAACGTTGATCAGCGCGGTCACCAGCATGTAGTGCCGTACGGCCTGCTCAACGTCGTGCACCACCTGCACGGCCAGCTTCTTGTCGCGCACGCGCGAGATGCTCTTGACGGTCTTTTGCAGGAATAACTCGCCCGACGCCAGGAGCAGATACAGGATGAGCAGCACCTCGACGACGGCAGTAATCACGCCGGTCGTGGTGCCAACGACGCGTGCAAACATCGGCGGGACCTGTCGTGCGTCTGCCGGCTTGGGTGGTGGCGCGGGTTGTGTTGCTGCGCCTGCGCCGGTCGTGCCGGTGCTGTCGATTTCCTGTGCTGTCGGCGCTGTCGTCGCACCCCGCGCGGCGTTCTCCACTTTCGTCGCCGCGTCCGTCAGCTTCTGGATCGGCTTGCGAAACGTGTCCAGCTTCGACTGTGCTTTCTCGAACTGTTCCGGCACCTCGCGCATCCACGTTTCGATCGGCCAGCTCAATCCGTAGCCGACGAGCGCGAAGAAGCCGATCAAGGCAAGCACGATGAGCGCGGCCGACAGTGTCGCGGGCATGTGAAATTGCTCGATCCAACGCGCCACCGGCCGCAGCATACTGTTGAGCACGACGGCAAACGCGATCGGCACGAGCAGCTCGGCACCGAAATACAGCGCCGCGATCGTCGCGATCAGTGCCAATACCACGATGCTGACCGTGCGCACCTTCTCCAACTGCCAGACGTCGCTGAGGCGCTGGTTCATCGGACATCAATGTAGAGTCAGCACGCGTTTGAAAGCATCCGTGCAATTGTGCCGGGAGATTGGGCAACTACTTGGTGGGCGAGGGCTCCTGCCACTCGATCTTCTTCGCATCCCCCCAGAGGTTGTCGAGGTCGTAGTAGCCGCGCGCCTCGGCGCCAAAGACGTGAAACACGATGTCGACACAGTCCACCAGGATCCACGTCTCGCCCTCGTAGCCGCTGCTGGCCAGCGGCGCGGAGCCCGACTTCTCGGCCAGCTCAACGATCTCGTCGGCCACCGTGCGCATCTGCCGCGCGCTGGTGCCGGTGGCGATCACAAAGTAATCGCAGACTGGCGAGAGGTTGCGCAGGTCGAGCACCGTGACGTTGGTGCAGCGCGTGTTGGCCGCGTGACGCGCAATCTCGATTGCGAAAGCGCGCACGGCATCGGGTGACGCTGTCTTCGCATTGCTCTTTTGTTCGCGGTCAGCCATTTGATCTTCGACGTGCTCTGCCGGTCATTTCGGAAGTTGTGCCAACCGCTTTTGCGCGCGGCCCAGGTAAGTGAGGTATTCGCCGATCTCGTCGTCCAGCCGCGAGACGCGCTCGCTTAGCATGTCCAGGCTCTTGTGAAGGATCTGCATCACCTGATTCGGATCGACCTTGTCAGACTGCTCCATGAGCGCGCCGATACTCGCGGGAGTCATGTTGGGCGGATAAGCGGCGGCGACTATGTCGGGATCTCTGATGTAGTACTTCAGGATCATCACGCCGTAGTTCACGATCGCGCGGCGATAGGCGTCGCGTGCGGTGTTCAGCAAGGGGGCACGATCGGCCGGCGGGGCGAGCATCGCCTTGATATACGCTTCGTCGCCCTGGATGAGCGAGGTCTCTGCCATCAGCTCGTCGCGATGCGACGCGTACTGAGCAAGGTTGCTCATGTAGCGTTTCAGGTGAGCGGTGTATTCGGCATCAGCCGCCGGCCACAGGCGCTGCGCGAAACCGTAGCTGTATGCCGCCTCGCGGAGCTGCGCAAGGCGGTCTTCGGTGAGCGCGTTATCGGTCACGAAGCTGACGGGAACCTCGGCCGTTACCTGTTCCATGTCGAGGCGTTCGTTGGGCAAGTGCCGTCCCAGCGCACGAATCTCGAGGCGTCGCGCGTGATCCCATTCGGCCTCGCCCCATTTCTTCAGATCTAGAGCCGGGCGGCTGTCGATCACCAGGTCCGAAAGTTGTGAGTGTTTTTGATGACCGAAGCGCTGAAGGAGCTGCGCCCGCTTGCGATAATTGTAAGCAAACCCGAATGGCCCGACGCCGTACGGATACGGCTCGAAACGCTTGAGGAACGGCAACTCGCTGCCGTCGTAGACGTCGTTTGGCTCGGCGGGATCGACCAGATGCACGTTCCCCGGCGCGCGCAGGTACTGCTCGAGCACGCGGCCCTTATCGTCGAGGACAGGATCGAGCCGCAGCTTGCGCCATCCCGTGTCGCCGGATGACTGCTTTTGCGCCGACGCGTGCGGCTTCGAATCATCCCGCACGCGGCGGCTGTACTGCAGCTTCTCGGCGCTGTCACCGAGCTTGTCGCCGTAGATGCCGCCGATCGCGTAAATGATGTTGATGTTGTTCGGCCGCTCGCGGTCAACCCGCTGGCCGTAGTCGATCGCATCGATGATGGTGAGGTACTTGTTGGCGACGCTCGCCATCTGCACCGAGATGTTGTAGGCCTTGTTCCACATCTGGAAGATGTGGACGGAGTCGAACTCGGGCTGGAGCAGGCGGATCCATTCGACCTTGGTATCGAAATCTTCGAGTGATTTTTCGGTCTTCTGCGATTCGCTGCTGGTCCAGAGGATCATGACCAGCGGTCCGCGCAATCCGCCCAGGAGCAGGGCAAGCGCGAAGCTGTTCATGCGAGAAAGTTGCGACGCATTGCCCGAGCCTTCGGTCTCGCTGCCAAGCGCGGGCTGCGTGCTGCTGCGCTTAGACGCCGCCATCTGCCGGGTGAACCCGGTTGCGATCAGCGCGACGATGAGCACCAGGATGACGGGAAGTCGGGAACGGTTCATGGCGTCCTGATCTTAATGCCGTGGAATGGACAAGACCAATCGCGGCGCACAAGGTGCGCCAGGCACATCCGCACTGCCCTGTTCGTGGCAATTGAAGACTCCGGCGCTTCGCTGCTACCTTCCGCATGTTCTTTTTGGGAGGTAATTCAAATGATTGCGGAAGCAACGAGCAAAGCCGTGGCGGTTCACGCCGGCAAGGATCGGTTCAAGCAGGATCGGATGATGATCTGGGGATTGATCCCGTTGTCTATCAAAGTCTCGGGTAAGGACACGAACGGCGAAGTGCTGCTGTTCGAGCACCGGGAGATGGGCAAGGGCGGGCCGCCGCGGCACGTGCACTTCGAGCAGGACGAATGGTTCTACGTGTTGCAGGGCGACTACGCGTTTGAGATCGGCGATGAGAAGTTCCGCCTCAAGGCCGGCGACTCGATCTTCGCCCCGCGTGGCGTTCCGCACGGCTGGGCCAACGTCGGAGAAGGTCCCGGCACCGTGCTGACGATGGTCTCGCCGGTCGGGAAATTCGAGAAGTTTATCCTCGACACCACAAAGCACCCAACCCTGCCGCCGCCGATGGAAATCGACCGCGCGTTCAGGGAACACGGCATGCAGGTCGTCGGTCCCCCGCTTCATGTGTAGTCAGAATCTAATTCGGCGCTCTCGGCGTGAAGGCTTCAGCCTGCATGCTCTTAAGGGAAAGCATGCGGCCTGAGGCCCGCACGCCGAAGCGTTTCATGAATGCATCTACGGCGCGACTTCTTTATTCCGCAGCACGACGTAAGACAGCACCGAGATCGGAATGCCGAACAGCACCAGTACTTGAAGCGAATCGCCCAGACGTTTCATCGGCAACGCGATGCCGCGCTCCATGTCTTCGAGCGCACTGAACTGCGTAATGTCGGGCAGGACGCTGGTCACGATGTTCAGCAGTCGCGTAAGCGCTTCAACGGATTTGCTCACAGTCGTCGCTACGTTCGGGTCGGCCGTGCGGAACAGGTCCTGCACGACCATGTTGCCGATGCCCGGGGCGGTGGCGTCGCCAAGCTGTTGCACGCCCCAGTGGCCGAGCAGGATCAGGAGCGTCAGCACGATCGCGATCGGCCACGACAGGAACGTGCTGCAGAACACCGACACGATCACCACCAGCACTGACAGCATCCACAGGATCAGAAGGCTCTTGAAGAGGTTGAACGCGAAGCTCTCGTCGGCGGCGATGAGCGACACCGAGCGCGGCGTCACGCCGATGAACTGGCCCGGCGTGCGCGCGTTAAGTACGACGTCGAAGTCGCGGCTGGGAATCATCGATGCGGGAACCGCGACGTACGACGTGCGGTTCGTCTCTGGATAGACCTTGATGGGTTGCGACGTCGTGGCCGCCGCGCCTTTGGCGCGATCTACGATTGAGAAATCGACTTCGCTCGGTGCATCCTCGCCGGTCTCGTTGCCGCTGCGCTCGATGCCGACGCGCATCTCGAACTGGATGTTGCCGTTGACGTCGCGAGCGAGCGGCGCGTCACGGAATCGGAACAGCGCCAGCGGCGCCTCCTTTTTTCCGCCACGGAGTTGCATGCCGAACGCGCCTGAGCGGCCACGGAAGCTGGGCAGGACGTTCTCGCGTCCGCCGCTGATCGACGCCGACCGCGGGTCACGCAGCGGCTTGATGCCGCGGTTGTCGGCGGTCACCAGCACCACCGGCAACTGCTTGGCGAAGAATTCCCACTGCGCGCTGCTGCCGGTGATCTGGACGAAAACGACTCGCCCGTGCGCGCGGGACAGCTGCGCCACGCCCTGCGAATCCAGTGGCGCGAATGCGGCTTCCTCTGCAGTCGGATCGCGCAGCGCGACCGGCCGACCCTTGTTGATCAAGCCGGGCTCAACCAACGTGTTGAGGTTTTGATCGAGAATTTCGACGGTGACACCCGGTGGCTGCTCCGGCCCACGCTGCTTGACGACTTGCACCTGCTCGGGTGTGGCGTCGGGGTTCTGGATCAGGTACGGCAGTGTGGTCGGACCTTCCTCCGAGTCAGGCTGATATTTGCTCTTTTCGAATCCGACATACAGGGCGACCGCCAGATCGGCCGGCGCGCTTGGATCCTGTGGGTCGACCAGCATCTCGTCGGGAATGCTGAACGGAACGATGAACGAACCCTCGCCGCCGTACATGTAGCGGCGCTCGTCATCGGCGGCGGGCAGGCGCGAGTAGATCTGCAAATCATCGGGCATGTCGTACTGCCGCGCCGACAGCAGGCCGGTTTGCTTGTAATGCTCGAGCGTGGCGCGGGAGATCGGGTCTTCCTGTTTGCTCTCCAATCGTTGCACGACGTATTTCCTTAACACCGTCTGCCGCAACTCCAGGTAAAGGAACGTGAAGACGCCCATCACGAGAAGGATCGCCGCGGAGACCCGCGCGAATCCCACTACTTTGCCCACAATGATCTCGAGGCGCGTCGCGGGTTTGGTCACGACCGTGTAAATCACGCGACTTTCGATCTCGCGGGGCAAGTTCGTGCATGCCAGGATGATTGCCGTTACGACGACGACCATGCCGCTGGCGAAGAGACAGAATTTTGTCGTCTGTCGGATCGCGTCCTGCTCATCGACGGGATGCTGAAGCTGCGAGACAACGATGACCGCAGGGATTGCAAGCAGCACGATCACCCAGACGCGGCGGCGGATCGATTCCGCGAAGTTGACGCTCGAAATCGCCCACACGCGCCGCGGGCTGAAGCGGAGCATGTCGCGAAAACCGAAGACCAGCAGCCCGAGCACGACGATGACGGCCGCCACGATCCACGGGGCCCAGACGATGTACCACGGCTGCAACTGGAACTGCGCAAGCAGGTCGAACATAGGCGGCGAGATTTTAGGTGCGGCGCACAGCTCACGCCAGTACAGCCCAGTGACGTGTCTCCGAGCACACTGGACGTGTGCGATCAGACGTTCTTGGTGAGCTGCAAATATTCACGTTTGAAGTCGATTCCAAACGTGTGATAGTCATCGATCACGGTCTGTACGGCGGTCGTCCGGATTCCCAGCTTATTGCCGTTGAGCCACTGCTTGGCGGTGCGGCTGCTGCGCTCCTGCTGAGTGCGGTTGAAGTCCTCCAGCGCGGCAGACTTGGCGGTGCGCGCCGGCGTTGTAGTAGTCGTCGTCGACCCGCTCCCGAACTGCAAGCCGGAACCTCCCAACGTGATCGTGCCATACCGTGAGAAAGCCGTGTCAATCAGCGTGTAATCGGCGCCGTCGATCTTGCCGTTGTAATCGAAGTCGCCGTTGAACCAGCCGCTCAGGCTCGACGTGTTGGTGAATCCCGTGTCGATTCGCGCGTAGTCGGCGCCATCAACGCGCCCGTTGAGGTCGGTGTCGCCGTTGTAGGTGTATTTGACCACTACGCTGGCCAGCGTGGTGTTGTGAAGAATGGCGTCGTTGTCGTTTAGGTTGATGACGCCGGCGCCGACCATCGCGGACGACGCGCTTGTTCCGGTGCGACCGGAAGTGCCGAGTCGAACGACGCCGGGTAGCGTCCACAGCCCCTGGTTGCGGCCGGTGAGTGCTGGGGAAACCGGCTCGCTGAGCGAGGCGTTCCCGAACTGCCGCCGCACCACGTTTTGACCGGCAGCCAGTTGCACCTTGAACCAGCCGGATGTCGGCGCCGAAACAAGCGTGCTGGTGTTGCCCAGCTCGTACATGCGGTAGGTTCCCGCCGGCAAGTTCGTGAAGCTGAACGCGCCGCGCTTGTCGGTCGTCAACCAGCGATCGGTCTTCTTGTCCAGCGCCTTGTTGCCGTTGAGGTCGAGAAAGATGACAGCGCTCTTCACGCCCGCCTCGCCGTTCTCGTGAACGCCGTTGGCGTTGAGGTCGCGATAGACCGATCCACTGATCGAGCCCAGCCGCGCCGATGAGAGCAGTTGACGAGGTTCGAGTGATTCAAGCGAGACGTGTTTCATGTCCTCTTCCCCGATCTTGCAGATGAGTTGAGGCGAGATGCTATCGCGCGGTGAAGAAATGGGGAAGAAAATTTTCCTCGTTCAACGTCGGGCTACGATCGTTCTTCCTCAACGACGGTCTTCAGCCGTTGCAGCTCGCTGTCGATGTCGTCGCCGCCCAGCAGGCGGAAGTAGATCCAGCCGACGAAGCGGGCGACTCCCGGCACGCGACTCATGATGCCCTCAACATGGCTGACGCGCGTCTGCTGCTCGCCCACAGCATGAAACCGCATCGTGAAGTAACCGCGGACGAGGCGGCCTCCTTCCTGCACGCCGCCGTAGTAGCTGTTCTGGTGGTAGCGATATCGGTAACGGTATGCCATGGTGAAGCCGAGAACGCGCAGGTGGCTTACGACGTGAGCGACGCCGTCGCGACGGCTCAGCACCTCGATGCGGGCGATCTCGCTGGCGTAGCGGGGGACGACGGCGGGATCGACGGCGATCGCGTACACGCGCTCGATCGGCGCATGGATAACGATCTGCCCGCGAACTTCGCAGCGGGAAGGGGAGCGTCGGGTGGGCCTCAATGCCGGAGCGGATGCCGCGCGGTTGGTCACGCGCGCAGCGATTTTACCCAGATCGGAACAAGACGCGCGCGTCAGTGCGATCAGGGCATGCAGACCATCGCGGTCACGCAGGTGATCGCGAAGATCAGGAACGCATGCTTGAACTTCCGGCTGAACAGCGGCTTGGGCGCCGGCGTGCCGGGAAACTGCGGATCGAAAGCCATCGTCATAATTGCACCCTTCTCCAACTCGGCGCTACATTGAGCTGTTCAGCGAAGTCCACTTGGCAAGGACCTTAGTGCCCACGGCGCGGATCATCGAGATCGCGGCGATGACGATCAGGCCCGCCACCAGCGCGTACTCGAGTACCTCGCCACCTCTCTCATCTCGGCAAATTTCAGCTAGCAGTTTTTCGATTCTTTTCATTACACCCTCGCAACGATGCCCCGTTATCACTTAAGTCGGCGCATGAGAAGATTGACTGAACCGTGGAGCGGTGCAGCAATTTGCCGATTTGATCGGTGCTTCGATTATCGGAACCTATACGCGCGACTTACCGGCCCCGGTCATCTGCTCCTGAATCCAGGCGTAGGTCTTGGCCATGCCGTCGGCGAGCTTGGTGTCCGGTTCCCAGCCGTAGGTCTTGTGGAAGAAGGTGTTGTCGGAGTTTCGGCCATTGACGCCCTTGGGCGCATCAAGGTTGTAGTTGCGCTTGAGCTTCACTCCCGCAATCTTTTCAACGATGTCGACGAGCTGGTTGATCGTCACGCCTTCGGCTGAGCCGAGGTTCACCGGCTCGGTGCTCTGGCCATTCGCGATCGCGTAGATCCCCTTGAGGCAATCGTCGATGTACATGAACGATCGCGTCTGCTTGCCGTCGCCCCAGATCTCGATCTCGTGCTTGCCGGAGTTCTTCGCTTCGATCACCTTGCGACAGATGGCGGCCGGTGCTTTTTCGCGCCCGCCTTGCCAGGTGCCGTGCGGGCCGTAGACATTATGGAATCGCGCGACGCGCGTCGGTATGCCCCAGTCTTCGCGGAAGTGCCGGCACATGCGCTCGCTGAAGAGTTTTTCCCAGCCGTAGCCGTCTTCGGGCATCGCGGGATACGCATCAGCCTCTTTGAGATAAACGTCCAGCGCCTTGTTGGTCTGCTTGTCGGCGTTGTAGACGCAGGCGCTGCTCGCGTAGAAAAATCGCTTCACGCCGCCCAGCTCGCGCGCGGCCAGCAGCAGGTGCGTGTTGATCAGCACGCTGATCATGCACAGGCCCTTGTTCTTCTCGATGAACCCCATGCCGCCCATGTTGCAGGCGAGGTTAAAGACCTGTTCGCAGCCTTTGACGGCGTCGAAGGCCTTATCGCGAAGGTTCAGATCGGCGACGACGTTCTCGGCCTTGGGATGGACCTGGTACCACTGCTCGGTCGGCTTGACGTCAACGCAGCGGACTTCGAAGCCTTTATTGAGCAGATCACCGACGAGGTGCCCACCGATAAACCCACCACCGCCGCCGACGAGGACTTTGCCTTTAGACTGTGCCACGAACTCTCCTACGAATTTCCTGCCCGGGGGATCGAGAAAGTACTGCGAACGCAGTGCGAACAACCGCATTATCAGAGGCGGTTGACACGGGTCAAGGACGCCGCGGCTCGCAGCAAATGACACGATTTTGACTGCTGCAAACCGGGGAGAGTGTATGATGTCTGACGTTAGGGAGGTCGCCTGCCATGACACCATTGATGAAGCACCGATGGACGATGTCGCTGATCGCGATCGCGGCCGTTGGACTGACGCCCGCGTTGACGTTGGCTCAATCGTTTTTTGGTGGGGGGGTCGCGTTCAATCCCGAGATCAGCATCGTGCACAGCGGCACGTTGCTCGACGCGCAGGTCGTGGTTTCGCACGACCGGCGTTACGTCACGATCACGACCAACGCAAGCCAATCTCGCGTGCAGGGGTTTGAGACATTCCCCGTCTCCGGATTCACCGGCCAGGGTGGCGGCGGTGGCGCTGCAGGCGGTGGCGGCGGTGGCGCGGCCCCGGGCGGTGCCCGCCTCGGCTTCGTCGGCGGCGCTGGATACATCGACGACGAACAGAACAACCTGCCTGCCGACGTAAAGAAACCCGATCAATCCAAGGAGTCCGCCGAGCGCGCCGCTCACCCCGAGCGACCGGCCCCCGTCCCGAAAGACCCGGCCGGCGCATCGCCTTCCGAAATCCTCAAGACCGATTCCACTGCGGCCAACTCCGTGCTGCGCAAAGAAGGCATGTTCCTTCTGACGACCAAATAAGAAGTTAACCCCGAAGACATGGAGGCACGAAGCGTCTTCTCACTGAAGAGGACACTTCGTGTCTTCGTGACTTCGTGGTTCAATTTGATTTCTGTGTCTATGGTTAGCGAGTTGCCCACTGTCTGAATGTCTGTCAGGATGACTTTGCCATGTCCGAACCGACCCCCAAACCTGCGCGGCCGCAAAACCCGAACGAGCCTGTCGATCCCGCACTCGCCGCCATGCTGCACGAAGAAGCCGGCCACGGCGGCGCGCCGGCTGCGCCGAAAAAGAAGAAGCGCTGGTGGCTGCGGATCGTCGGCGGGATTTTCCTGCTGATCATCGTGCTGGTGATCTGCGCGCCGTACATCGCCAGCAGCGCACCGGTGCGATCAATCGTCGTCAGCAAGGTGAACGAGAATCTCAACGGCTCGGTTGCGATCGCAGACTACTCGGTCGGCTGGACGGGCGGCATCAAAGCCAGCGGCGTGCAGGTGCTGGACGCGAACAAGAAGCCGATCATTTCCGTGCCGCAGGTGAGCACAAAGCTGTCGCTTCTTGACGCGATCCGCGGCAACCTCGACCTGGGCGACACGCGCATCGACGTGCGCCTCGACAACGTCACCGTTGATGAAAACGGCAACAGCAACCTCGCGTCTATCGCGAAGCAATCGGAAACCACCAAATCGTCAGCACCTCACGAGCCGAAGGAAAAGTCCGACGTCATCGAGCTGCCGAACATCAAGGGCAAGCTGACGGTCAATATCCTCGGCGGCTCGGTGACCGGGGCGGGCGTACCGGCTCCGATCACGATCGAGCCCAGCACCGTGCTGCTCGACATCCCTGACGTCAACCAGCCAATTCAGGACAACATCAAGCTCGCGTATCGGCTCGGCGACGCCAAGCCCAGCACTATCAGCGTTAGCGGGACCGTCGATGCCGTCGAAGGCGGCAAAGTCGATCTGAAGACGATCGATTCCAAGCTCAAAGCCCAGCAGAAGATCGCGCTCGATAACGTAGACCTCGGCGCGGCCACGCCGATCTTGAAGAAGAGCCTGGGCGAAGATGCAGAACTCGGTGGCATCGCCAGCGGCGCGCTCGACGTGAACGCGCAGGGACTGACAGGAATCTCTGCGAACGGCGAGCTTAGAGTGGACGACGCGAAGTTCGCCGGCGCAGGATTGAAGGATCAGCTCGCTCTGAAAAACATTTCGGTGCCGATCCAGATCACGCGCACCGTCGTGGATGCGAACAACACGCAGATCAAGATCGAGAAGCTGGCGGTGAACACGCCGCTGGCAAACGTGAACGTCAGCGGGCAGGTGCAGCAGGAGGCGCTGCTCAACCTCGCGGACAAAAAGGCGCCCGGCAGCGACGGGCGCATCGACATCAGCCTTTTGGTTAGCGACATCGGTGCGGTCACGCGCGCGCTGCCGAACACGTTCAAGCTGAAGGAAGGCGTCGAGGTCAACAGCGGATCGCTCGCGAGCAATCAGCAGATCGTGTTCGCGAAGGATCGCGTGACGAGCTCGCAGAAGCTCGACCTCACCGCGTCGGGGACGCGCGAACAAGACGGCCAGAAGAAGCCCATCCGACTCACGCCCATTCATCTCGAGACCGGCGTGGCTGCGCTCCCGAACGGCAAGGCGGTCCCTGCAATCCGTGACCTAAAACTGCTTATGCAGAGCAGCTTCCTCACGCTCAACGGCGGCGGGCAGTCGCTGGCGGCCATCGACATCAAGGGCAATCTGAAGCTCTCGAAGCTACGCGATGAGCTCGCGCAGTTCACCGATGCGCTCGACGAGACGCAGCTTTCTGGCGACGGCGATCTCGCGATCACGACCAAGGGCGATCCGACGAATGCCGCCGCTCCGATCGAGACGGGGCTGAACCTGAATCTAACCAACGTCCGCGTCAGCGGTGCGACGACGCAGCCGATCAACCAGCCCCGCATCGCGCTGGCGGCGGGTGGGAAGATCCTGCGCGATAACGACGGCGCGCCAACGATGTTCGACAACGGCTCGCTCACGTTCCAGGCGGGTGACCAGACGAACCCGTTGATCGACGTCGCCGCCAGCGCGAAGGCCGACCTGAAGAACGGCACCGTGCCGGCGTTTGAGCTGTCGAAGCTCGCGATCAACCGCCTCGACGAAGCGCAGCGCCAATTCGGTGGCCTCGTGTCCGGGCTGCAGGAGCAGCAGATTCGCATCAACAGCGGCGCGCTCTACGCGCAGGTCGCTGGGAAATTCGAAAACGACACGGTCACGTTGACCAAACCGCTCGGCGTGTCGCTGCCAAATCTGCAGGTCGCCAAGGCTGGTCGGACCGTCATCACCCGCGAGGATATCACGGCGACGATCAACGGCGCGTTCGGGGTCGGCAAGACGACGCGCGCGAACCTGTCGACGCTGGACTTTCGCGCCAAGAGCAACCTGTTCTCGATCAGTAAGAGCGGCGAGGCGCCCATCGACGTCACGCTCGCGAACGGCGGCGTCAGCGGCAACGGCGCCATCGCGATCAATGCTGATCTGAAGCGACTGAACGACATCGCACAGGCGTTTAGCGCCGAAGTCAGTGCGAAACCGGCAAGCAACGAGGCGGGCGAGCTAAAGAGCGGTAAGTTCGACGGCGTGCTCAAGCTCGCGCACGCGCAGGGGAAGGGCACCGACATCAACTTCGACGGCAGCGTCTCGGATGTCACGATCACCACTAGCGGCAAGCCGCTGCAGAACGAGCAGATCAAGCTCGCCGCCGCGGCGAACAGTCCGGATGACCTGTCGGGCGTAAGCGTGTCGAACGCATCGCTGGAGAGCCGCTTCGCGACCGCGAAAGTCAGTAACGCGAAGCTGAAGCTCGACGGCGGAACCTGGGAGCTGGTGCAGAGCGCGAACGTCGATGCCCAGGTGCCGGACGTCGCGGCGCTGTGGACGATTATGCAGGCGTTCAGTCCGCCCGCTGCGCAAGCCGCAGCCAGCACCTCGCACGAGCCGCTGATGATGTCGATGCAGGTGCGCGGCGATGAGCCCATCTCGGCGCCGAAGCCCAAAAAGCGCGAGCGACAGGCACCCAAGCCACAACCGGAAGCAACGGAAACCGCGGATCAGCCATTGCCACCGCTGCAGGTGAAGAGCGGCAGCGCTTCGCTGAAGGTCAACGTCGCACGCGATGCGGCCACGAAGACGACCACCGCGACCCTCAGCGAGATGAAGCTCAGCAACCTCGCGCTCGCACGCGGCGACAAGTCTTATGCATTCGACAAGGACATCACGTTCTTCCTCAAAGCCGCGATCGCGGCGGCGGACGTTCCGAATCGCACGCTGGTACAGCAAATCCGCAAGATCAGCATCGATCCGCTCAGCGGCGATCTCGGTGGCATCGCCAAGCTGTCGATGCCCAAGCCGATCGAAGCCTCGGGTATCGACGACATCGAAAAGCTGACCGCCAACGGGTCGATCAAGCTCGAGGGCACGCTCGAAGCGCTCTCGCCACTCTTGAACGTGTTGAGCGGCAGTCCGCTGCCGTACACGGGCAGCTATGTCACGACGCAGACGATCGGCACGCGCAACACCGAAGGCACGCGCGGCACGCTGATCGCGCTCAATGGCGATCTCACCGCCAACGACTTCACCGTTTACGACGCCGGCGGCAAGCCGTCGTTCACCGAGAAGCGCGTCAACCTGCGCAACGACATCGACGTCTTCCCGCAGGCCAAGGAGTTGATCGTCCGGCAGGTCACGCTCGACATGCCCGAGAGCCAGGCCGTCGCGATGAAGTTCGTGGGGCGGGTGAAGGACTGGGAGCAGAACCGCAACATCACCGGCGACAAGGGCAACGATCCCGCCCGCTTGGATCTGGGCTACGACCTTGCCAAGCTCTGGCCGATCATCAAGCCGAGTTTGTCGCCCGAAACGCAGGAGTCGCTGAAGGACCTGAAGATTGAAGGGCGGTACCAGAAGACGTTCAACGTCTACGGCAAGTACCCGGCGCGATCGACATGGCAGGAATCGGTCCGCTATCTGGGCGCCGACGGCTCCTTCGCGGTGCAGCTTTTGGACACGTCAGGCTTGAACGTGCAGAATCTCGACGTGCCCGTGACGCTCGACAAGGGCGTGCTGACTACTGTGTACGGCGGCAAGTCCGGACAAACCGGCGCCGCAAAGCCCGCAAGCTGCAACGGCGGCACGTTTGACCTCTCCAACATCTCGGTCGTGCTGACCACGCCAGAGCCGCGCGTCTCGATCTCAAAGAATCACAAGCTGCTGGATAAGGTGACGATCAACCCGCTGCTGGGCGATTCGGTCGGCAAGTACATCAATCCTGTCTTCACGAACACGCAGCGCGCCAAGGGATTGCTCGCGGTGACGATCGACTCGTGTGACAGCGTCGCGCTGGGCGAAGCGCTCAAGACCGCCGAGTCCGGTAGCGCGACCACGCACTTTTCGATCACAGACATGGACATCGCCAACCCCGTCGGCAGCCTGATGTTCGGCAAGGTGCTCGGCGCGCTGAAGATGGGCGGCTCGTCAAACCAGGCCGACGTGTTCGAGGGTCAGATCAAGGATGCCCTGATCACGCTCGATCGCGGTCGCACGACGCAGAAGCTCACGATGGAGTTGCTCGATCCTGGCAAGCCGAGCGATGCCGTCGGATCAGCGAGGAAGCCGCGCACGACGACCATGAAGCTTACTTTCGACGGCGACGTGCGCCTGAGCGACCTCAAGCAGCAGATCAACGTCACGCTACCGCCAGAGCTGGTGGCCAAGTTCGTGCCGACCGATCAGAGTCTAGGTCGGAATCTCGCGAAATACTTCCCCGAGGGCATCCCGATTGCGCTGCGCGGCACGACGACCAAGCCCGAGGTGGACGTCGGCAACATCTTCCAGAAGTTCCTCGAAGGCCAGCTCAAGAGTGGCCTCACCGGCGACGGGGACGGGAAGGACAGCGGCCTGGGTGGCATTCTGGACAAGCTCGGCGGGGGCAAGAAGAAGGACGACAAGAAGAAAAACCGCTAGCCACCGTCAACGTATCATCGTTGAACCGATGTGGGTACCGGCCTCTTGATCCGGAGAAAGGAATCGAGGATGCTCTCCCGCCCCCGGTTTTCGGCGGGTCCCTCGCTTGTGATGCCGATAACCGCTTGCGAAGTTTGATCCGAGAATCGTGCTAACGCACGGCTAACACCGCTGTCAGCACATGACGCGGTAAAGGTCGCCCGGGCTCTAGTTCTTCAGAGCGGTGGCCGCCAAACCGATTTGGTAATATCGTTTCTGTCGGTTTTCGCGCGCGATCGTCGTCTATCAGTCGCGTTTCGAACGCGATTCGTGTGCGATCGACGCGCACCTGAAGGGGAGTTTGAGCCAGCAGGCCAAGAGGATCAGTTATGGACGTCACAGTCATCGGATGTGGTTACGTGGGCTTGGTGACCGGCGTGTGCCTTGCCAGCATCGGTCACACGGTTCGCGGCGTGGAAAAGGATCAGCGGAAGCTCAAGCAGCTTCAAGACGGCCACTGCCCGATCTTCGAGCCCGGCCTGCAGGAACTGATGCAGGAGAACTACGCCTCCGGCCAGATCCAATTCACCGACAACGTGAAGGCCGCCGTCAAGGACGCCGAGGTCGTGTTCCTGGCGGTGGGCACCCCCAGCAAGCCCGACGGCACCGTCGACATGAGCTACCTGGAAGGCGCCGGCAAGGAAGTCTGCGATGCCCTGGCGGAGCAGAACAAGGACTACATGGTGACGATCATCGTGAAGTCCACCGTGCCCGCCGGCACCAACCGCCGCCTGTACAACTTCCTCCGCGAGCAGACCAAGGCTCACGTGCAGGTGATCAGCAACCCCGAATTCCTGAAAGAAGGTACCGCGGTTCAGGACTGCCTGAACCCCGATCGCATCGTGGTGGGCGGCGAATCGCCTGAAGCGTTTCGCCAGATGCGCCGGCTGTACGATCCTCTCGTGAAGCGCGAGGAGAACTTCCTCACGATGAACTGGGAGTCGGCCGAGCTGACCAAGTACGCCGCCAACAGCATGCTCGCGGCGCGCATCTCGTTCATGAACGAGATGACGATCCTCTGCGAGCACTACAACGCCGACATCGAGGACATCCGCAAGGGCATCGGCACCGACAGCCGAATCGGCCCCGCATTCCTTCGCGCCGGCGCCGGTTACGGCGGATCGTGCTTCCCCAAGGACGTCGCGGCGATGGAGCACATCTCGCGCACGGCCGGGCACGAGTCGCTGTTCGTGCACGCGATCCAGACCATCAACAAGAACCAGAAAAAGCGCTTCGTGGACAAGATCGAGTGCAAGCTCGGCCGCCCAATCGAAGGCGCGAAGATCGCCGTGTGGGGCCTGGCGTTCAAGGCTGACACCGACGACATCCGCGAGAGCGCTGCTCTGGACGTGATCCGCTATCTCCTCGATAAGGGCGCGCAGGTTCGCGCCACGGATCCCAAGGGCATGGAGAACATGAAGCAGGTCTTCAAGGACGAGGTGGAGTGGCTGCCCGATCCGGTCAGCGCCGCTGCCGGTTGTGATGCGGTTGCATTGCTGACCGATTGGCCGCAATACAGCACGCTGCCGTTCCGCAAGATCGCGGCGACGATGAACACGCCCATCATCTTCGACGGCCGTAACTGCCTGCACCGCGACGTGATGCGCGAGACCGGCTTCCAGTACTACCCGATGGGACGTCCGCCGGTCGAAAACTCGCTGCGGTTGAAGACGAAGGTGTAAACAGCGCCTTCCAGAACCATGAAATCGACGATGCCCCGATCCGGACGATCGGGGCATCTTTCGTTTGTGATACGATTTGATCAATGCGGACGCTGGCGATCGATCTGGGCACGCGACGCGTGGGGCTGGCGATCAGCGACGCCGGTGGGACGCTGGCGACGCCACTGCAAGTCCTTCAAGTTACCTCTTCCGATGGCGCCATCGAACCGATTTCCAGAATTATCGAACGTGAGGGCGTCGAGCGGGTCGTCATCGGCCTGCCGCTGAATATGGACGACTCGATCGGTACGAAAACACGCGAGACGATGGCGTGGGCTGATAACCTGAAAAAAGCCAGTCCGGTGCACGTCTCTTTCGTTGACGAACGGCTCAGCAGCTTCGACGCCGAGCAGCAGCTCATCGATCGCAAGCGCGGCGGCGAGAAGATCACGCGCAAGGCGAAGAAAGAAATGCTCGATGCTGTCGTTGCAACCAACCTCTTGCAGGCATTTCTTGATGGAAAACTCGTTGCGCTGGACGTGAAATAGCGGTGGGCGATGAATCGCGCAGCAGACAAGTCCGAACCGACGCCGCCGACGCTTTCGTATCTCACGCCGGCGATCAGGAAGGACCGTCATTCGCCGGCCTGGGATGTCGCGTCAGACTATCTGGGCGGCACGTGGCTGGGCGGGCTCATCTCCATTCCGGTCGCCATCGTGTTTGGCTGGGGCATGGACGTCTGCGGGCTGAGCGCGGTGTGCTGGGTCTTCGGATTCGCGCCGACACTATTGCTGGCACTAACGATCTTCATCCGATCCCGCATCGACCAGACGACGATGCGCGGGCGTGATGCACATGGAATGATGCCGCTGCTCGCCGGCGCAGTATGGTCGATCGGACTGATCGGCTGCGTCATCGCCGCTCGGCATTTCAGCTGGCGTTTGTCCTCGGGTGAGTCACTTCCCGCGATGGTCGCATGGACGCTGATCGAGCCGATCGCGGCCGGTTTCCTGCTCGTCACCGGCCCTAAGCAACCGGCGGCGTGACTGTCGTTGGATGTCCATCGAGTTGTCGTCGCTCGGCCATCGCGCTTACCTTTCCCGCGGGTTTTCGATCGGATGACCAGAGCAAGCCGAAATTCGTGGCGAGCGATCATCGTCGCGTTCGCGATCACTCTGCTGATGGCACCGGCGGCACTACACGCGGCGGCGGCGGCGGCAGCGGCGGCGGCGGCGGCGGCGGCAGCGACGGCGGGAAAG
>JADMIO011116412.1_pt1 | contig 111511 bp, 97 predicted proteins | sample 8958161 | NCBI WGS metagenome assembly JADMIO01 (sample SAMN16585339, study PRJNA669376) | soil metagenome | isolation source: Crop rotation soil | place: USA: Cullars Rotation, Alabama | collected 2011
TGCCACGGCAGCGCGGGAGCGCTGCCCTCCAGCCGGAGCCGCCAATCCGTCAACTACGGGTTGTCGCAACGTTAATTCGCCTGCTAGGTACATCCCATCACACTCAGTCTACCCGCGGTGTGTCGCCGGAACTTCCGCCTCCACCGCTGACCGTACGAATTCTTCAACTATGACAGGCGCCGAAATTCGCAGCAGTTTTCTGGAATTCTTCCGTGCGCGCGGCCACGAGGTCGTGCGCAGCTCATCGCTCGTTCCCGACAAGGATCCGACCTTGTTGTTCACCAACGCCGGCATGGTGCAGTTCAAGAACGTGTTCCTCGGTCTAGAACAGCGCTCCAACCCGCGCGCGGCGAGCTCACAGCGCTGTTTGCGCCTGAGCGGCAAGCACAACGATCTCGACGCAGTGGGTCGCGATACCTATCACCACACGTTGTTCGAGATGCTCGGCAACTGGTCGTTCGGCGAATACTACAAGAAGGAAGCGATTGGTTGGGCCTGGGAGCTTCTCACTGGCGTGTGGAAGCTACCGGTGGCCAAGCTGTGGGTTACCGTGTTCCGCACCGACGATGACGCGGCCGCCCTGTGGCGCAGCGAGACCAACGTCGAGCCGAGCCACATCCTTCGTTTCGACGAGAAAGACAATTTCTGGGAGATGGGCGAGACCGGGCCGTGCGGGCCGTGCTCGGAAATTCACATCGATCGCGGTCCCGAAGCGTGTGACAAGCAACACATCGCGGGCCATGAGTGCGCCGTCAACGTCGGCTGCGCACGCTACATCGAGCTGTGGAATCTCGTCTTCATCCAATACAACCGCGTTGCCGACGGAACGCTGCACGAGCTGGCCGCCAAGCATGTCGATACCGGCATGGGCATGGAGCGGGTCACTGCGGTTCTGCAGAACGTGCCGTCGAACTACGACACGGACCTGCTGCGCAATCTGATCGCGTTCAGCGAGAAGGCTTCGGGCCGGCGCTACGGTGCGAATGCCGATGACGACCTTGCTCTCCGCGTCATTGCAGATCACAGCCGTGCACTGACGTTCATGATCGCCGACGGAGTGGTGCCTTCCAATGAGGGACGGGGGTACGTCCTGCGCCGCATTCTCCGCCGTGCCGCACGCCACGCATCGGTGCTGGGTTTCCATGAGCCCTACCTCTGGCGCACCGTGGCGCCGGTCGGCGAGGTGATGGGCGCGGCCTACCCTGAGGTGATCGAACGCCGCGCGTTCATCGAAGAAGTAATTCGCTCCGAAGAAGACCGCTTCGCCGAGACGCTCGAGAAGGGTCTGGCCCTGCTCGAGCAAGAGCGCGACAAGCTGCGCAAGAAGAAGGCGACGGTGCTGCCGGGCGAGATCGCCTTCCGCTTGTATGACACGTTCGGTTTCCCGCTCGACATGACCGAGGACATCCTCACCGGCGACGGTTTCACCGTCGACGTGAAGGGGTTCGACACGAGCATGGAGGAGCAGCGCGAGCGTGCGCGCGCGGCGCGCAAGGCCAATGTCGGAACCGTGACGTTGAGCGGTCCGCACACCTCGACGTTCGTCGGCGATCGCATCTACGATGTGGAGTCGACCGTCTCGGCGCTGGCGATCGAAGGCAAGGAGGGCGCCGAGGCGCGTGAGGGCGACGCGGTACAAATCGTGACGTCGGAGACTCCTTTCTACGGCGAGTCGGGCGGACAGGTCGGCGACCGCGGCATGTTCGAAACCGACGATGGTGCGCTGGTCGAAATCATCGACGCGCTCAAGCCGCAGCCGGGCCTCACCGTTCATCTCGGCACGGTGCTCCGCGGGGCGGTGCACAAGGGCAGCCGCGGTCATTTGCGCGTCGATCGCGATCGTCGCGAGGCGGCGCGGCTCAACCACTCCGCAACACATCTCCTGCACGGCGCGTTGCGCCGCGCCCTCGGTACGCACGTGCGTCAGGCCGGATCGCTCGTCGCCCCGGAGCGTTTGCGCTTCGACTTTTCACACACGTCCGGGATCGACGACGCCACGCTGCAACGCATTGAGAACGAAGTGAACGAACAGATCCGCGCCAATGCCGACGTCACCACGGCGGAGATGGACTACGACGACGCCCTCAAAGCCGGTGCGCTGGCGTTCTTCGGCGAGAAGTACGGCAAGCGTGTTTCGGTCGTGAAGATGGGCGATTTCTCGACCGAGCTGTGCGGCGGCACACACGTGCAACGTACCGGCGACATCGGCGTGGTGCGTGTGCGCGGCGAGTCGAGTGTCGCCGCCGGCGTACGACGTATCGAAGCGGTCACGGGCGCGGGCGCGTTGGATTGGATGCGCCGCCGCGAGGACGCGCTGCGCCAGGTCGGGGCGCTGCTCCCAGGCCCCGAAGAAGAAATGGCGGCAAAATTGGAGCGCTTGCTGGCGCAACATCGTGATCTCGAGAAGCAGCTCGCCAATCTGCAACGGAAGATCTCCGGGGACCAGAGCACCGATCTTCTATCGCAGGCGCAAACGGTGGCGGGCATCAAAGTGATCGCCAGCGAAGTCGAGAATACCGATGCGCAACGCCTGCGTGAGATGGCGGATCAGCTTCGCGATCGTCTCGGTTCCGGCGTGGTGGTGCTCGCCAGCGGCCAGGACGGCCGCGTCAGTTTGTTGGCGGCGGTGACGAAGGATCTCGCCGAGAAGGTGCATGCCGGGAAGCTCATCGGCCAGATCGCCCCGATCGTCGGCGGAAAAGGTGGCGGGCGACCCGACTTCGCCCAGGCCGGTGGCAAAGATCCGAGCAAAATCCCTGTTGCCCTCAGCCGCGCGATTGAGCTTATCTCAACATGAGTGGCACACGGACGACAGGAGGTGCCGACGGCTTTGCCGGCGGTGCCGAGCCCATCGGAGCGCGCAGCGCGCTCGGGGGCGAATCTTAACCGGATGGAGTCAGTGCAACTCACGCCACACGACGAAGACCTCGAGATCAGCTTCGGCGATCATCGGCATTTCAGCAGTCTGCTCGGCCAGCACGACGAGCACATCAAGGCTCTCGAGCGGAACCTGGGCGTTCGCATCGACGTCGATGGGACCACCTTGCACGTCGCCGGGGACGACGTCAGCCGCGAGCTCGCCGGTCGCGTGCTGACACAACTCTACGGCCTGCTCGAAGGTGAGTTCCCCGTCTATCCGAGCGACATCGACTACGCGGTGCGCATTCTCAGCCGCGATCGTAGCGCCAAGTTGAAAGACATCTTTCTCGACACGATCTACATCACGTCGAACAAGCGCGTCGTCACGCCGAAGAGCATCGCGCAGAAGGCGTACATCGACGCCATCCGCAACTTCGACATCGTCTTCGGCATCGGTCCGGCGGGCACGGGCAAAACGTATCTCGCCATGGCCATGGCCGTCGCCGAGCTGGTGCGTAACAACGTCGCGCGCGTGATCCTCACGCGCCCAGCAGTGGAAGCGGGAGAAAAGCTCGGCTTCCTCCCGGGCGACTTGGCCGAGAAAGTCAACCCGTACTTGCGCCCGCTCTACGATGCGTTGCACGACATGGTCGACTTCGACCGGGCGCGCAAGATGGTCGAGCGTGGCGCGATCGAAGTGGCGCCACTGGCGTTCATGCGCGGCCGCACCTTGAACGATTCGTTCGTCATCCTCGACGAAGCGCAAAACACGACGACCGAACAGATGAAGATGTTCCTGACCCGCCTCGGCTACGGCTCCAAGGCCGTCATCACCGGCGACGTCACCCAAATCGATCTGCCGGCTGGCAAGCTCTCCGGATTGAAGGAAGCGCAGGCCCTCCTCTCCGAAATCGCAGGCATCCGCTTTTGCTATTTCACCGAACGCGACGTCGTCCGCCATCGGTTGGTGCAGGACATCATCACCGCCTACGACCGGCCTCGCTCCTGAACAGTTCGTCAGAAATGTAAGAGGATATCCGGGGCCGACGCCCGCGTCGCGTGGACGGCGGGCGCGGAGACCGATATGAACGCCCGATGCCAGCCGCCGTGGTCTCTCGTCGACGCCGCGTGGGGGTGCGTGCGACGGAGGTACGGCGCGACGCGGTGCGCCTGCTGCAGTTGCTGAGCGTCGACGCCGAGCTCAGCGTGGCCCTCGTCGGCGATGACGAGATGCAGACGCTGAACGCGCGCTACCGCAAGAAGGACCGGCCGACGGACGTGCTGTCGTTCGGCAACGATAGTTCTAGCGGAGGGCGCGGATCTGTCGCTGCCGCGCGAACCCCAGATATCGCTACGGCGCCCAGACAGGCGCGTCTTCCATTGCTCGGCGATGTGGTGATCTCCGTCGACACCGCGGCACGGCAAGCGGCCGAACGCGACGTTGCGCTCAAGGACGAGCTGCGCTTCCTCCTGGCACACGGCATCCTCCATCTCCTCGGCTACGATCATGAGCGTTCGCCGGCGGACGCGCGCCGGATGTTTGCTAAGCAACGCCGCCTACTGCACCAGCTCCGTACTGAGGACTGAGAGCTCGAGCACGCATACATGAACGCTTCCGCTCAGTCGTCCGTTCTCAGTCCTCGCTACTTCTTCGCCCCCGCTGTTCTGAGCGGGCTGCTCCTCGCCTTTGCTTTCCCGTCGGCCGACTGGAATTGGCTCGCGTGGATCGCCTTGGTGCCGTTGCTGGTGGTGCTGCAGGAAGCAGCAAGCCTGCGCGGAGCGTTCGCACTCGGTTGGGTAACCGGCGTCGCGTTCTACATTGGAACGCTCTACTGGATCGTCTACGTCATCGGATCGTTTACGCCGATTCCCTACGCCGTCGCATTGATTCCATTGTTCTTGGCGAGCGCGTTCCTGGCGTTGTACCACGGCGCGTTCGCGGCGGCGGTGGTATTCGCCGGACGACAGGGTATCGAGCCGTTGGTTTTCGCGCCGTTGTGCTGGGTGGCCTTCGAGTGGCTGCGCTCGTGGTTTGGCCTCGGCTTTCCCTGGGCGAGTCTCGGCTACTCGCAGTATCGCAGTCACAATCTGATTCAGATCGCCGAGATCACCGGCGTGTACGGCGTGTCCGCTTTGATCATCCTTTTCAATGTGGTGATCGCCGCCATCGTCAGCCTGCGCGGGACGACGACCGCGCGCGCGGCGCAGCTCGGCGTGCTCACCATCATGTTTACGGTGGTGCAGCAGTTCGGCGTATGGCGCCTCGCGAACCTCGCCAGTCGCGAAGCGGACCACTCGCTGCGCGCCGCGGTGATCCAAGGCAACATTCCGCAGGAGCGGAAGTGGGATCCGGACTACATCGAGGAGACGATCGCGATCTACACCCGCCTCAGCGCCGAAGCGGCGCGATCCACGCCGACCCTGATCGTGTGGCCGGAATCGGCGATGCCGTTCTTCTTCGATCAAGGAGGGTTCTTCGCCGAGCAGGTCCGCAAAGTCGCGCGCGAGACCAACGCATGGTTGCTCTTCGGAAGTCCCGCACGCGAAGCCGGCGACCACGGCAGCGTGACGTTGCGCAATCGAGCGCATCTCGTGTCGCCGACGGGCACCGCGAGTGGTTTCTACGACAAAGTACAGCTCGTGCCGTTCGGCGAGTACGTGCCGCTGGAGTCGCTCCTCTTCTTCGCGAGCAAGATAGTCGAAGGAGCGGCCCCCTTTGTCGCGGGTGACGAACCGCACCCGCTGCGTATGGATCATCTCAACGTCGGCGTGCTGATCTGTTACGAGGCGATCTTTCCTGCACTGGCGCGCGCGCTGGTCAGCGACGGCGCCGAGGCATTGATCAGCATCACCAACGACGCCTGGTTCGGCGCGACCTCCGCGCCGTATCAACACCTGTCGATGGCAGCGCTGCGGGCGGTCGAGAATCGCGTTCCCGTCATTCGCGCCGCCAACACCGGCGTGTCGGCAATCATTCTGCCGGACGGAACCATTCAGAACGAGACCGAACTGTTCGAGCCCGCATACCGCGTCGCCGACCTCTCCTGGCCGGCGGTGGATACCGTATATCGGCGCTTCGGCGACGTATTTGCCGGAGCATGTTTGCTGTGCTCTATTGCGTGGCTCATCATCGCCCAGCGGCGCGCGCAGTCGGCTGCACCGCGGCGCGGTGCTGGGACCCATCAGAACGAATCCGAGGAATAACCCATGCAGGTCGAGCTGAACGAGCTCCGAGAACGTGTAAACGCCGTCGCAGAGCGGCTGGTCGCGTTCGGGAGGTATCTTTGACCCGGAGACGCGACGACAGCGCCTGCAAGAGCTCGACGATCTCGCAGGGGACCCGGATTTCTGGAAGGACAGCGAACAGGCGCAAACCCTTCTGCGCGAACGCTCAACGTTGAGCACGCCACTCCAGGCGTGGGAGAAGCAACTCGCCAGTGTCGAAGACGCGAGGCTCTATCTCGAGCTCGCAGGTGAGGGCGATGCGGAGGCCGCCATCGAAGCGGTCAAGAAGGTCGATGAGCTCGAAGCCGCGTTGAGTCAGCTCGACCTGCAGCGTTTGCTCGGCGGCGAGCACGACCCCAGCAATGCGATCATCCGCTTGCAAGCCGGTGCGGGGGGCACCGAAGCGCAGGATTGGGCCGAGATGCTCCTGCGCATGTACGTGCGCTGGGGTGAGCGGCACGGCCTCAAGGTCGAGATCGTCGATCTGCAACCGGGCGAAGGTGCTGGCATCAAGAGCGCCACCGTCACGACCGACGGCCCGTACGCGTACGGGTACCTCAAGGCGGAAGCCGGCGTGCATCGCTTGGTCCGCATCTCGCCCTTCGACGCCAATGCCCGCCGGCACACGTCGTTCGCCTCGGTCTTCGTCACCCCCGAGATCGACGACAACATCGAAGTCGAGATCAACGACGTGGACCTGCGCGTCGACACCTATCGTTCGAGCGGCGCCGGCGGACAGCACGTGAACAAGACCGACTCGGCGGTACGCCTCACCCACCTTCCCTCCGGCATCGTCGTCGCGTGTCAGAACGAACGCTCGCAACACAAGAACAAGGCCACCGCGATGCGTATTCTTCGCGCTCGTCTCTACGAGCTCGAAATGGAGAAGCAGCGTGAGCGCATGGAGGCCTTCCACAACACCAAGCGCGATATCGCCTTCGGCAGCCAAATCCGGTCCTACGTGCTGCACCCATACCGCTTGGTCAAGGATCACCGGACCGGAACCGAAATCGGCAACACCGAAGCGGTCCTCGACGGCGACATCGATCGCTTCATCGAATCATTCCTGCAGCAGAGCGCCACCTCCTCCGCCACCGAGCGATGAGCGAGTGCCCGCGCCCCCGTCAGTCATTCCCGCGAAGGCGGGAATCCATCCGGATTGATCGTGATCCATTCTGATGGATCCCCGCCTTCGCGGGGATGACGGAAAATAGTCATGCGCCTGTTCATCCTGCTTCCTCTCGACGATCAGTCATCCGCGATTGAGCCGTTGCTGGCGCGGCTCGGTATCGTGGCGCAACAGCACAGTTGGTCCGTGCACGTCGTCGTTGTCGACGATCGCAGCGCACGCGGCAGTGCCTTCACGGCGCCGCCCGGCCTGCAGGTTGAGGTGATCGCACACCGGTATCCGCGCGGGCTGCGCGAAACGCTGCGGGATGGGATCGAGTGGATCAGCGAACGGTGCGGCATCGACGACGTCGTGCTGCTGTTCGCGTCACCCGATGAGTCGGATGTCGTCGCCATGCCGCTAATGCTGGCGGCACTCGAGACGGGCGCCGATGTGACGGTGGCATCCGCGGGCAGCGCGCGTCGGCGCGGCAGCTCAGAGCGCTTCGCTGCGTTCACCAGCCGTCTTCCCGCGCGAATCTTCTTCCGCATCCCCGGCGTTCGAGATCCACTCAGTCCGACGCTGGCCCTACGCGGTTCAACGTTGCAACGTGTGATTCAAGGCCGGCGTGACACCTTGCTCAGCTCGTTGACGCCGGCGGTGTTGCTCCCGCTGGAGCTTCTGAGCTCCTGCGCCGCGGACGGCGCACGCTGCAGTCAAGTGGACGTCCCGACCGACGTGCAACCAAAAGTCGCGGGCGATCCGCTCCCGCCGATGGATCTCGCACGTGCCACCCTGAAGTTGAGTGTGCGGCTGCGCGACCGCGATGCACCGCCATTGCAACCGCGCGTCCCCGATAAGCTGCCGCGTTGGGAATGGGCCGCGCTCGGTGGATTGCTGTTCGCCGCGCTGATGATCCGTCTCTATGCGCTCCAGCGCGTTCCCGAAGTCGTATTTCACGACGAGTGCGACAACCTGGTGAACGTGTACCAGATCATGAACGGGCGCGGGCCCGGTTTCTTCGGCTTCGACTGGAAGCCGCAGCCGGCCGCCAGCATCTATATCCTGACCGCCTTCATGCGCATGGGCATGTCGGTTTTGACGTTGCGGTTACCTGCCGCGCTGTACAGCGTGCTCGCCCTGATCCCCTTCTATGTTCTGATGCGGCGCGCGGTTGCGATGCCGGCGGCATTCAGCGCCACGGCGTTGCTGGCCACGGACCTGTGGTACCTGCATTTCTCGCGCACCGGCTGGGAGAACGTCTCGACGTGTATCTTCCTCGTCGCCGCCGCGCTGACGATCCGAGATGCGCTGTGGAGCGGCCGGATGCGCTCGTTCGCATGGACCGGCGTTTGGTGCGCGCTCGGTGCGTACAGCTACTTTGCCGGTCGCGCCGTGTTTCCTGCCGTCGTGCTTGCGTGTCTCAACGGATGGCGTCGGCCGCGTATCCCACGTACGACGATCGTCTCTGGACTGATTCTCACGACGCTCGTCGCCGTGGCGTTGTTTGGCCCTCAGCTGCCCAACATCATGCGCAATTGGGAGCTGTTCCAAAAACGCAGTCGCACGGTGAGTTTGCTCGCGCGCAGCGAAGGGGTGGCGAACGCGACGAGCATGATCGTGCGCAGCTTCGGGACGAAGGCGAGCGAGCTGTTCGTCGGACGCGAAACCCCTGATCGCTATCTGCGCATGGATCCGGGTCCGCTGTTGACTCCGATCGTGCTGTTGCTGGGCGTCGGGCTGGGCCTGTCTTTCTGGTGGAGACAGGAAACCGGTTTGTGGTGGATCTTCCTGCTCGTCCCGTTTGTGCTCACCCAGGTGCTCACCACCGGCGATCTGAACGGCGCGCGCGGCGTCATCTTCGTCCCGATTCTCTACTTGTTCGTCGGCTTGACCATCCACGCCATGCTGCAAGCTGCCACATCGATTGCGCGACCGCTGGCGGGTCTGGTGCTGGCCGTCGTTCTCGTGACGGCGGTGACCAGCACCTATACGTACTTCAAATGGGTGCAGTCGCCGCGGCTGGTTCAGGACCTATACCCTTCTTTCCCCGTAGCCGAGTTTCCCGCGTGGCAAGCGCACGTTCTTGAGTGGACCAAGCACACGGACGACTTCTTCAACGTCTACATGTGGGAAGAAGCGAAGCGGAAGGCCGCGCCGGCTCCGGCGCAGTGAAAACATCCCGCTATCGGTTCCGTCGGTTCCGGATGTAGCCGCGGGCCCTTGTGGCCGCCCCGATCATCGGGACCCGACGGGGCCCACAAGGGGCCCGGCGACACTCGGATGAGAAACGGCCGCGCGAGAGAAAAAAGAGGCCCCCTTCTCTCACTAAGAAGGGGGCCAAATTTCAGTTGAGGGGTTTGAGCCTACCGGCGTTTATCGACTTTGACGGCGCGCAGGCGACGCGCCAGCAACAACCCCGCAGGTAGCAGCAGGGCCAGGAACACCTGACGGCTGTCGTGCGTGTCGGTCGTCGAGCAGCCACCACCACTGCGTCCGGCGCAGAGGCAGAGACCGTTGACGCAAGGGCAATCGGATGGACACACGCCACAACTCAGGTCCGGAGTCGAGGTGGGCGTTCCGCGACCGGTCGGCGTCGGCGTGGCGCACTCGCCGGTGCCGAGCGAACAGACTTCGCTGCCCTCGCAGTTGTCGACTTTGCAGCAAACGTTGTCGACGCAGTTGTTGGAGTCGCACTGGTCATCGTTGGTGCAGCTGCTGCCGTCTTCGCCGGGAGCCTTGGTGACGGTGACTTGCGGAGTCTGGGTACGGATCGGCGGCCCGCAGCTCGTGCCGTCAAGCGAGCATTCCTCGGTCGACGCACACGTGGTGGAGCAGCAGACGCGGCCGGCAACGTCACAGATACCTGAGGTACACTGATCATCGAGCGAACAGGTCTCGCCTAACGCCAGCTCGGGTGTGCACTCGCCGAGATGGGTCGGAATGTCGCAGCGACCGTTCGGGCAGGCTGAGTCACAGCAGAAGCCATCGGCACAGTTGCCCGTGCGGCAGTTCTCCGGAACCGTGCACTCCTCTCCGTTGTTCAGCGGGAGGCGACACGTTCCCAGGTTACCCGGGATGTCGCAGCGCGCATCGGTCGGGCAGGTTCCGACCACGCAGCACACTTCGTTGGTACAGAATGTCGACTGGCACTGGTCGCCGGCTTCACATGGTCTGCCGAGCGGCCGATTATCGTCGGCAGGGAGACATGTTCCTTCAGACCCCGGCACGTTACACAGCTCTTCGAGCGAGCACTCGGCACGGCAGCAGACACCATCGACGCAGTACGTCGTGGTGCATTGATTGGGATCATCGCAGCGCTGTCCGGGAAGGCGGTCGTCGATCGGTGCACTGCTGTTGTTGACGAATACTTGCACGGTGGAGAGCTGGAAGGCGTTGACGACGATATCGGTCAACCCGCCGCCCGTGATGTCACCGGTCCCAAGCACGAAGGGGCGTGGATCCGTGATGAACACCGGGCCCGGTACGTAGAAGCCGTCGCCCGTGCCGGTGTAGATGTTGAGAATATCACCCAACTTTTCCTCGCGCGGGTCGGTCATCGTGATCGCCAGATCGACCTTGCCGTCCGCGTCGAAATCGGCGGCGCCGAGACCGCGGGGACGGCACGCGAGACCATTGGTGAAGAACGGACAGGGAATGTCGAGAGGATTGACCAGGTTGAGGAAGCCGTCGCCCTGACCGAAGAGGAACAGGACCTGGCCGTCACGCAATGACCCGGCTGGGCGGTTGAGCATCGCCAGATCGAGAACCTGGTCGCCGTTGAAGTCGCCGGCGATCATATGCTCGGGGCGCTCACCGACGCCGAAGTTTGCCAGCTTCTCGAACACTGGAAAGCCGCTCTGCACGCGGCTGAAGAGCAGCATTGTCACGTCTTTCACACGCGTGCTGCCCTGATTGAGGGTCACCAGATCCGCGGCCCCGTCGCCATTGAAGTCCGCCGCCAGAATCGTTTCCGGACCCTGACCGACGAGGTAATCGCCGCCGCCGCGGGAGAAATCCGGGTTCGGGCGACCATCGTTCAGGCGAATGAAAACGCGATCCACCGACTTGTCGGTGATGGCCAGGTCGTTTCCGTTTACGCCGTCGAAATCACCAATCGCGACACCCCAGGGGTTGCGCCCGACACTGTGCAGCACTGGCTGGGCAAACGTCCGATCGCCCTGGTTCAGCAGAATGAACACGCCGTCGGAGCGCTCGTCGATGACTGCGATGTCGGGAAGCCCGTCGCCGTTCAGTTCGCCAATCACGACGTCGCGCAGGAGATTCCCGACGGTAATGACCTGACCTGGAGTCAGAACGCCGTCCGGGTTGCCGAAGAGGATGTTCAACTCCTTGCTCCGGGGGCTAGAGGTCACGATATCCGCCAGATCGTCGCCGTTGAGGTCGGCGATGGCCAAAAACTCTGGCTGCGGCGACACCGTGCGCTTCTCCGGCTTGATGAAGAGGATTCCGGCTACCGCGGGACCCACCGTCACCAACAGACCCAACATGCACAACAACACCGTCTGCAAACGCTTCATTAGCTGCTCCATGAATCTAGAAACTTTGGCGACAAAATCGCCGTAGGGCTGGGCTACTCTCCCACCGCCAATTGGCTGCCATCAAATGGCCGCGTACATCGTTTGTCAAACGAAAAGGCCAGGCATGTCTGTCGACCATAGGCGCAGAGACTATAGCAATCGCGGGGGTCCCGCATCCGGTATTTTGGGGATGGGACACGTTACCGCGTTGGGTTACAGGGGAGGCGAAATGGCGCTTGACGCCCGCATAGAGCTGATCCAGGGCGACATCACGGAGCAAGATGTCGACGCCATCGTTAATGCAGCCAATAGTGGTCTGCGCGGGGGCGGAGGGGTCGATGGTGCGATTCACCGGGCGGGTGGTCCGGAGATCATGGCGGCTTGCCGCGACCTCGGTGCTTGTCCGACCGGCGATGCGAAGATCACCACGGGCGGCCGTCTCCCAGCGCAGTACGTCATTCACGCCGTGGGTCCCATCTATCGTGACGGCCGGCAAGGGGAACCCGAGCTGCTCGCCAGTGCGTATCGGCGCAGCTTGGAGGTCGCCGTGGAGAACGGCGTTCGCCGGATCGCGTTTCCATCGATCAGCACCGGGGTGTACGCCTTCCCGATTGCGCAGGCGGCCCGGATCGCGCTGGGTACGGTACAACAGTTTCTCGACGAGGATCGCGAGATGACACTCGTGCGGTTCGTGTTGTTTTCGCCGGCGGACCTGCGCGTATATCGCGAGGCAGCGGACGGGCTTTGACCGATCCGTCGGATCGGTCGGATCCGACCGGATGCTCTAGCGCCCGCGCATGACTCACGCTATGCAGCGTGGGGCACCCGTGGACCAGGGAACCACGAGCATGGCCGCACCAGTCGACATTCCACCGTCACACCTTTCCTTGCTTCTGGAGGTCGGGCAGTCGTTTGCCTCCTTGATCGAACCGGAAGAGCTCATCGCAGCGGTGGTGGTGAAGACGCGTGAGCTCCTCAACGCCGACGGTTGCTCAATCATCCTGATCGATCACGAGACCAACGAGTTTTACTTCCCGTACGTCGCCAACGAGCCCGAGGGCGGAGAGCGGTTGTTGCGCGATCTGCGCTTTCCGGCCGACAAGGGGGTCGCCGGCTGGGTGGTGCGCAACGGGATACCTTTGCACGTCCCCGACACCGCCAAGGATCCGCGCTTCTATCCTGGGATCGATCAGGAAAGCGGCGTGGACACGCACTCGATCCTGTGCGTACCGCTGAAGAGCCGCAGCGGCATGATCGGTGTGATCGAAGTGGTGAACCATCGCGGCGGTGACTTCAACAGCAGCGATTTGCCGGTCCTCGAGTCGCTCGCGGGAAGCATCGCCATCGCCCTCGAGAACGCGCAGCTGTATCAGCGCATCAAGTTGTCCGAGGCGCGGCTGCGCGAGCAGGTCATCGCGCTCGAGCGCGAGCGCGTGGCAGGGGCACTGTTCCCCGACATCGTCGGCCGCAGTCCGGCGATGGAGAAGGTCTACCGCTTGATGGAAAGCGCCTGCGCCTCGCCGATCACGGTGCTGATCGAAGGCGAGACGGGCACCGGTAAGGAGCTCATCGCCCGCGCGCTCCACGCACGGAGCGATCGCCGCGAGCATCCGTTCGTGGCGGTGAACTGCGGCGCGCTGCCCGAAACGCTGCTCGAGAGCGAGCTGTTCGGTCATCGCCGGGGGTCGTTCACCGGCGCCGTGGCCGACAAGCGCGGTCTTTTCTCCGTTGCCAACGGCGGAACGATCTTTCTCGACGAGATCGGTGACACCGTGCCGGCGTTGCAGGTCAAGCTGCTACGCGCACTCCAGGAAGGGGAGTTTCTCCCCGTGGGGGGCACGGCGCCGGAACGGGTCGATGTACGCGTGGTCTGCGCCACCAATCGCAACCTCATGGAAGAGGTGCGCGCCAATCGTTTTCGCGAAGACCTGTACTATCGCCTCAGCGCGTTCCCGGTCACGTTGCCGCCCTTACGCCAGCGCAGCGAAGACATCCCACTGCTCGTCGCGCACTTCCTCGGCCGTCTAGGCGACAAATGGAAGAAGCAGCTGCGCGGCACAAGTGAAGCCGCGCTAGCGATGCTCAGCCGCTATCACTGGCCCGGTAACGTGCGTGAGCTCGAGAACGAAATGGCGCGCGCGCTCACCCTGGCCGCCGACGGCGACGCGCTCGAGCTCCACCATCTGTCAGCGAAAATCGCCGGCGATCAGGCGACGGCGCCACGTGCGCGCGGCACGCTGAAACAGGCGCGCGCGCAGTTCGAGCGCGAACATATCGCCGGCGTGCTCGCCAGCCATCAGCACAACGTCTCGCACTCGGCGAAGGCGCTCGGCATCAGCCGCGTCGCGCTGCAAAAGAAGATGAAGGAGTACCGACTGCGCGAGCGGACGAGTTGACCCGTCCCAACACGCTCAACTGAGCAGTGCCCCAGAATTCAACAATCACGAAAACACGAAAGCGCGAAACCACGAAAAAACAATCCGACGCCTTCAAGCACTGCAGAGCAGATTTCGTGGTTTCGTATTTTCGTGATCCTCCGGTGCCCGGGTCCGCTCACGCGCTCAGCATCTCCACTTCGAATCCCATTTCTTCGACCATGCGGCGCGCGTCGTTGTGCGCTTGCCCGGGAGTGGTGAGATAGCCGTCGACGAAGATCGAGTTGGCGACGTGGAGGGCAAGGGGTTGGAACCACCCGAGGTTCAGCTCGCGTCCCCCGGCCACGCGAATCTCGGCCTGCGCATTGGTGAAGCGAAAGAGGCAGAGCGCCTTCAGGCACCGGTTGGGCGTCAGCTCGCGACGATCGGCGAGCGGGGTTCCCGCGATCGGGATGAGGAAGTTCACGGGCAGGGAGTCGACCTGCAAGGCGCGAAGGGCAAAGGCGAGGTCGATGACATCCTCGTCGGTTTCGCCCATGCCGATGATGCCGCCGCAGCAGGTCGACAGACCGGCGCGGCGCGCGTTTTCGACGGTGCGCACGCGATCGCCGTACTCGTGCGTGGTGCAGATCTCGGGATGAAAGCGCTCGCTGGTGTTGAGGTTGTGGTTCACCCAGCCCACGCCGGCGCCCTGCAGTGAACGCGCCTGGTCTTCTTCCATGATGCCGGCCGACACGCACAGCTCGAGATCGGGATACTTCGCCTTGATGGTACGCGCGGCGGCGCTGAAGCGAGCGATGTCGTTTTCACTCGGACCCCGACCGCTGGTGACCATGCAGAAGCGGCGCGCCCCGGCCGCTACGGCACGATGCGCGCCGTCGAGCAGGGTGTCGACCGAGTCGATGCGGTAACGCGGAATGTCCGACTCGGCAACGGCGGACTGCGAGCAATAATGGCAATCCTCCGGGCACAGACCGCTGCGCGCATTGCGGAGGAGGCAGAGCTTCACGCGACGACCATGGTAGCGTTCGCGCAGGCGCGCGGCAGCGCGTAACAACGCGGGAAGCTCCTCGTCGCTCGCATCGAGAATCCGGCGCGCCGCGTCTCGGTCGATGTCGCCGCCATTCAAGACGTCGTCGGCGAGCTGGTCAGCCCACCATTGCGTCGCGGATCCACTCGTTCCAGCGCTGATGTCCATGGTGGTTCGGCCCTACCAGCGGCGCCAAGTCGAGTCAAAGATATCACGACGGAGCGTGTCCCTTGTTTCTCAGCCGGAGGGCCCGGCTCCGTCAGGGCCGTTCGAACCGTGCTACGCTGCGCCAATGCCCGGCTGGCGCGCCGTCCTTCGTGAGCTCTTCGGCATCGTGCCGACGCTCGACCTGCACGGCTTGAGTGTCCGCGATGCGCTCACGGAAACCGAGCGCTTCGTCCGCGAAGCGCAGGCGAACGGCGTGACGCACATTCGCATCGTCTATGGGAAGGGGCTGGGCAGCCCAGGCGGACGCGGTGTGCTGCGCGATGTCATTCCCCACTGGCTGGACCACGAGGGCCACGCGTGGGTCGAACGGTACGAGCGTCGACCCGACGCATCGGGCGTCGACGGCGGTGCAGCGGTGTGGCTGAGGGCCCGCTGATGCGGGCCCGGCGTATGGCTTATCGCTTATGGCGTATCGTCGGATACGGATCGGTTCCGACCATAGGCCATATGCCATTAGCCATAAACAGCTGAGCGCAACCGCGCTCAGCCCCGCGCAACGGCATCAGCAACCAAATCACCTACCTGGCTCGTCGAATAACCCATCTGGCCAGCCGACAAGCTCTTCAGCTTGGTGCTGACGACCTCGACCACCGCGCGTTCGACGGCGGCTGCGGCCTTGGCCTCGCCGAGGACGTCGAGCATCATCTGCATCGCGCAGATTGCCGCCATCGGGTTGATCACGTTCTGGCCGGTGTACTTCGGCGCAGACCCCCCGATCGGCTCGAACATCGACACACCTTGCGGGTTGATGTTGCCGCCGGCCGCGATACCCATGCCGCCCTGAATCATGGCGCCGAGGTCGGTGATGATGTCGCCGAACATGTTGTCGGTCACGATGACATCGAACCACTCGGGATTCTTCACCATCCACATGCAGGTAGCATCGACGTGCGCGTAGTCGCGCTTGATGTCCTTGTAGTCGCGATCGCCGATCTCGTTGAAAGTGCGCTCCCACAGATCGAAAGCAAAGGTGAGCACGTTGGTCTTGCCGCACAGGGTCAGCTTGTTGTCCTTCTTCCGCTTGCGCGCGTACTCGAACGCGTAGCGCAGGCAGCGCTCCACACCCTTACGGGTGTTGATGGACTCTTGCACCGCAATCTCGTCGGGCGTGCCCTTCTTCAGGAAACCACCGCTGCCGGTGTAGAGCCCCTCGGTGTTCTCGCGCACGACAACGAAATCGATGTCCTTGGGACCCTTGTCCTTCAGCGGCGTGTCGACGCCGGGATAGAGCTTCACCGGGCGCAGATTGATGTACTGATCGAGCTCGAAGCGCAGGCGCAGCAAGATACCCTTCTCGAGGATGCCCGGCTTCACATCAGGATGGCCGATGGCGCCGAGCAGAATCGCGTCGAACTTGCTCAGGTCGCCAACCGCAGATTCCGGGAGCACCTCACCTGTCCGCTTGTAGCGTTCGCCGCCGAAATCGAACGGGGTTGTCTCGTACTTCACACCAAAGCGCTTGGCCGCGCTGGCCATCACCTTCAGCGCTTCGTCGACAACCTCGGGACCGGTTCCATCACCCGGAATGACTGCAATCTTGTACACGGCACTTCCTCCTGTGTGAGTCCTAAAGCGGGAGCGCTAGGAAAAGGCAACCTCCCGGCGGGGAGGCATAGGGCCTATAAGTCTTATAAGCCTTATGCCGATTGCCGGGAATTCTGACGCAGATCCGCCACGAAGGTCGCCGACATCGCGCTGCGCAGATCGGATTGGCAGAGAATATCGAGCGCTGTCATCGCCATCGCTTTGGCGCCATCGACCACTGCGTTGTCACCGCTCTCAGATCCAGCCCAGCCGGTAAAGTCGGCCGAGTGTAGCGGCACGCCGGGCGGTGATACGGCGATCATCGGATGGATGGATGGGACGATCTTGCTGACATTGCCCATGTCGGTGCTGCCCGCGACCGCGGTGAAGCCATCGACGGAGAGTATCTTGCGCCCCAGTTGCTGCAGGTTGGCGGCGTAGGCATCCGCCATTTGCTGATTCGTCAGCATATCGCTGTAATCTTCGCTGGCCGCCTTGATATCGAGGGTCGCCCCCGCCGCGAGGGCACCCGCCTGGAAGCAGTCGGTCACTCGCTTGCGCAGCTTCTGCAAGCGCTGCTCGGTTGCAGCGCGCACCATGAAGAGGCCCGCAGCGCGTTCGGGAACGACATTCGGGGCCTGTCCGCCGTCGGTGATGATTCCATGAATCCGTTCGCTCGGGCGAATGTGCTGCCGCAGCTGCGCGATCGCGCTGTACGCGGTTACGAGCGCGTCCAACGCGTTCACCCCTTTGTGCGGAAATGCAGCGGCGTGTGCCGCCCGCCCGCGGTACTCGACGCAAAGCTCACTGACCGCGAGCACCGTCATGCCGAGGAGATCGGCGCCGGCAGGGTGCACCATCATTGCCGCGCTCACGTTTTGAAACGCGCCGCGTTTGGCCATGATGATCTTGCCGCCGCCTCCCTCTTCCGCGGGCGTGCCGAGCACCACGACGCTGCCGCCGGTTTCGGCGAGAAGATCGTGCAGTCCAACACCAGCGCCGGCGCCGGCTGCGGCGATGATGTTGTGTCCACAGGCGTGACCGATGCCCGGGAGCGCATCGTACTCGCAAAGAATCGCGACGGTGGGCTCGCCATGACCAATGCGCGCAGCGAAAGCGGTGTCGAGCCCGTAGGCTTTCTGTTCGACAGCGAACCCGCGCGCGGCAAGGTACTCGCAGAGCCACGCTGCGGCGCGATGCTCTTCGAACTTGAGCTCGGGTTGCGCGTGAATGCGGTGACTCAGGGCAACGAGTGACTCGCGATCAGCATCGATGCGGTGGCACGCGTTCTCTTTCAGACGCTCAATGGACAACGCCATGGCCGATACCTTGCCCCGTCGGCGCGCTGCCACGCAAGGGTTGTTGCAGGGCGCGCGTTCCTGCGCGCGGTCGCCTTGACCTTATGCGTCGCCGTCCATGTCGAGGATGCCCTCGGCGAGAGAACGGACGTCATCGTCTGGGTCGTTGAGCATCTTCTTGGCTATGTCGCGTACGGCGGCCTCGTCGTCCATATCGCCAAGGACGCCGAGGGCTTCGAAACGCACTTCGGCATCGGCATCGCTCAACGCGGGGACCAGGGTTTCCGGCTTGAGATCGTCGGAGTAGTCATCCAGCGCTTCGACGGCGGCAAGACGCACTTCCGGGTCGGGGTCGCCCAGCGCGTCCAGCAGTACCGGAACGACGGTCCGGCTTTCGCCACCGGTAATGAAGAAGACCGCGCTCGCGCGTTCTTCCGGATCGGGGTTGGTTCGGATGGTCTCGGCCAATTTCGCTTCGTCTTCGACGTCCTCCGGATCTTCCTCGTCGCCATCTTCGTCGAGCGCAGCCGCATGGTGTTGCGTCGGCAGCTTCTGCTCCGGTCGCTGCTCCTGCAGACGTGGCGCACTGGCCATTTCACCTTGATGAGCCGGCTTTTCCTCACCGCTACCCTCACGCATGCGTTGCAATCGTTCTTCCACCCGAGCGCTGCGTGGCGCCTGATCGCGGGCGGCTCCTTCTTTCTTGGCGGCCGCGGGACGCCCTTCGCGTGCCGTGGGTGCCGGTTCTTCCCGCTGAACCAGCCAGCCAACCGCGAGCACGAGCACTACGGCGGCAGCAATGATGACTGTCGTCATGGACCGCATCTGAAACCCTCTCTTTATCAGTAGACTGGCAGGTGTTCCTCACACCCGGAGCCAACACGCATGGTAAAGTTGGCGGCGGGTAAAAGCTAGCGCGGTTTGCCCTGGTTCCGCAGTAGCAGTCCCCGTCGGCTTTGGGCACCCTCCAAGTTGGTATATACGCGAAACCTGGATGCGCACCGCTCTCCGCTGGCTCGTTCGCCACCCCATCGTAGCGATCGGCGTCCACCTGGTCCTGGTCACCGGCTTCGCCGTGGGCGCCCGACACATCCGGATCGAAAGCGCACTCGAGAACGTGCTTCCGGCCGTCGATACCCAGGTCCAGTACTACAACGAGGTGCGCAAGACGTTCGGCAGCGATGACGTCGCCGTCATCGGCGTGCGGACCGCCGATATCTTCGTTGCCACTACTCTCGAGAAGATCGCACGCGTCACCGCCGCCGTCGCCGACATCCCGGGCGTCGAGCAGGTCGTCAGTATCACCAACGCCCCGGACCCGGCCGCCAACGTCATCAGTCCACCGCGACTGCTGCCCCGCCTTCCGCCGACACCCGATGACATCGCGACGCTGAAGACAAAGCTCTCCAACACGCCGCTCTACGGCAAGAATTTGGTCGCCGACGACTTCCATGCCGCCGCCATCAACGTGTTCTTCAAGGACCTGACCAGCGCCGAATATCGCGACCACGGCATCGACGCGCGCATCCGTGAAATTCTCGCGGCCCAGGGCGGTCCCGAGGAGTTTTTCTACACCGGTGCTGCGCACGTGACGCAGGCGACGGTCGATCTCATGCGCGGTGACCTGTTTCGCTTCACGCCCATTGCGGTGGCCTTGATCCTCCTGGTGCTCTGGCTCGCGTTCCGCAGTTGGCGCGAAGTGTTGCTGCCGATGCTGTCCGTGGCGGTCGCCCTGGTGTGGACGATCGGAATCATGGGCGCGATGGGCAGTGCGATCACGATCGGCACGTTCATTCTGCCGCCGCTCATCCTGGTCATCGGCAGCTCGTACGCGATTCACATCGTCGCCGCCTACCGCCAGCAAGCTGCCACCGACCCTCCGGAGACGGCCGTCAGCGCAACGCTGGATCGGATTGCGTCGCCGCTGATCATTTCCGCCATCACGACCGGCGTCGGCTTTGCCTCGCTCATGGCGAACCGCATCGTTGCCGTGCAAGACCTCGGTCGCTTCGCCGTCATCGGCCTCATCGCCGTCACCATCTGTAGTCTCACGCTCCTGCCCGCGATGCTGCGCCTGGCCGGCCGCAAGCGCCGCGCGCCGATCGACGAACAAGCCTCGTTGGTTTCGCAGTTCCTGACGGGTCTCGGCCGCCGCGCGTCCGCATCGCGACGCGGCATCCTGTGGGGGGGCGGCGTGCTCGCACTGGTGGCGCTCATCGGCGCCAATTGGATTCAGGTCGACTCCGACTTCATCAGGTACTTCGAGAAGGACTCGGACATCCGCCGCGCCAACGAGATCATCAACCAGGAAATCGTCGGCAGTAACCCGTTCTACCTGGTGGTCGAGACGAGCAAACCCGGTCAGCTCGAACGCTGGGAGGTGCTGAAGCAGATCAAGGAGCTGCAGACCTTTCTCAATACCCTACCCGGCATCACAACCACGGTGTCGCTGGTCGACTGGCTCGAGCTGCTCGAGACGGGGCTGAACCAGGACGCGCAGGGCGACCTGATCGTCGACGATCAAGGCAACATCATTTCGGAAGGGAAGCCGAAGAGTTTCTGGGAAGAGCCGCGCAATCTTGGCCCGGTGCTGAAAATGGTCAGCACCAGCCCGTCGACGTTCGCCGGTTTCGTCACCAAGGATTTCAGCAGGGCGAACATACTGGTGCGTACCAAGCTCAGCGGCTCACGCCAGATCGAAGACACACTGGCGAAGATCCGCACCTACATCGCACAGCATTTCCCGGCCGAGATTCGCGTGATTCCCACGGGCAACCTGGTGTTGTTGACCGGAACGAGCTCGGACCTGGTCGCCGGGCAAATTCGCAGCCTTTCAATCGCCGTCACGACGATCTTTCTGGTCTTTGCCCTGATGTTCTTGTCGGCGCGCATCGGCTTCCTCGCGGTGGCCCCGGCGGTGCTGCCCATCGTGATCTTCTTCGGCATCCTCGGTTGGCTCGGGATTCGTCTGGACCTCGGCACCAGCTTGATCGCGGCCATCGCCCTCGGACTCGTCGTCGATGCCACCATCCACTACATGGCGCGGCTCAACATCGAGCTGAAAGGTGAAACGGATCAGGCAGCCGCCGTGGTGCGCACCATCCGTGCGGTTGGGGTGCCCATCACCTACACCGCGGTAGCCCTGTTGCTGGGCTTCCTCACGTTCACGTTCTCCAGCTTCGTGCCGATCCAGAACTTCGGCCTGCTCGTCGGGCTCACCATGGCCGCCGCCTATTGGTGCAACGTCGCGCTGCTGCCGGCCCTACTCGCCACGCAGAAGATCATCACCTTGTGGGACTTGCTCGGTGTACGCCTGGGCAAGGATCCGACGAGCACCATCCCGTTGCTGAAGGGCTTACGACCGGCTCAAGCACGCATCGTCGTGCTCATGGGACAGCTGCAGCGCTTCGCGCCCGGTGAGATGATCGTGCGCCAGGGCGACAAGGGCAACGAGATGTACGTGATCATTGAGGGCCACGCGGACGTTTGGGTAGGCGCCGAGAGCGAACGCAAGAAGCTCGACTCGGTGGGACGCGGTGACGTGTTCGGCGAAATGGCGCTGGTACGCCAGGACGAGCGCAGCGCCGATGTCGTCGCCTCCGAACCGGTCGAAGCCCTGATGGTCAACGAACGATTCTTGTCGCGTATCCAATCACGTTATCCGCGTATCGCCGCCAAGGTGTTCCTCAACCTCACGCGCATCCTCAGCGATCGTCTCGAACGGGCCAACCGTCGTTTCGTCGCGGGGCGCGTAGTGTAGCGGCGGTCTTTTAGACCGCCATGGCGACCTGAAGGTCGCGGCTACGCCGATTGCAACGGGGGGGTTTCCGAACGCCGTTGGCTGGCTCTCGCGCAGGCGACAGGTTAAGGACGTAACTATCAACCGCTGGCGTAACCGCCGGCGCTTCCGGAGTTGTTCAATGGGTAAGAACCTTCTCGACAAGGTATGGGCAGCGCATTCGGTACGGGAGCTCCCCACCGGGCAGACGCAGCTCTTTGTTGGCCTGCATCTGATTCATGAAGTCACCAGTCCGCAGGCCTTCCAGATGATGCGCGAGCAGAATCTCAAGATTCTCTTCCCGCAGCGTACCGTCGCTACGGTTGATCACATCATCCCGACCGATACGCAGGCGCGGCCCTTCAGCGATGCGCAAGCCGAAGGCATGATGAGCGCCATCGAGCGCAACTGCCGCGAGTTCGGTATCAAGCTGTACGATCGGGACAGCGGCGATCAGGGTATCGTTCATGTCATCGGCCCCGAGCTGGGGCTGACGCAACCCGGCATGACCATCGCCTGTGGCGACAGCCATACCAGCACTCACGGCGCGTTCGGAGCGGTCGCCTTCGGCATCGGCACCAGCCAGGTCCGCGACGTGTTGGCGACGCAGTGCCTGGCCCTGCAGAAGCCGAAGTCGCGGCGCATTCGCGTCGACGGATCGCTCCAAAGCGGGGTCTACGCCAAAGATGTGATCCTGCACATCATTCGTACGCTCGGTGTGAATGGTGGCGTCGGCTACGCCTACGAGTATGGCGGCGACGTGCTGCAACGCATGTCGATGGAAGAGCGCATGACCGTTTGCAACATGAGCATCGAAGGCGGCGCGCGCTGCGGGTACGTCAATCCGGATCAAACGACCATCGATTACCTGCGCGGACGGAAGTTCGTTCCCGCCGAGGCCGGGTTCGACAAGGCCGCCGCGTGGTGGTCGAGCATGGCCTCCGATGCCGACGCCACCTTCGACGATGAAGTGCGCCTCGATGGCGCGGCGATCGGCCCGGTGGTCACCTGGGGCATCAATCCCGGCCAAGCGATCGGCGTCGACGAGCAGGTTCCGGTGGCCGAAAACCTTGCGCGCGACGAGCAGGAAACAGCGCGCGATGCATACGCCTACATGGGCTTGAAGCCGGGTCAGCCCATCGCCGGGACGCGCATCGATGTCGCGTTCATCGGGTCGTGCACCAACGGTCGGCTGTCCGACCTGCGCGAAGCCGCGAAGGTGGCCAAGTTGGGCAAAGTGAAGTCGCACGTGAAGGCCCTGGTGGTCCCGGGATCGCAAAGCGTGGCCCGCGCCGCCGAAGCCGAGGGGCTCCACGAGGTCTTTCGCGCCGCCGGGTTCGAGTGGCGCCTGCCGGGCTGCTCGATGTGCCTGGCGATGAATCCGGACAAGCTGGTCGAACGCCAGGTCTGTGCGTCATCCAGCAATCGCAATTTCAAAGGGCGGCAGGGCAGTCCCGCCGGCCGCACGTTGTTGATGAGCCCGGCGATGGTTGCCGCCGCGGCCATCGAGGGTGTCGTGACCGATGTCCGTCCGATGTTGAAGGGAACACGCGTATGAGCCAGCTCATCAAAGTCACCAGCATCAGCGGACGACCAATTCCGTTGCGCGGGAACGACATCGATACCGACCGCATCATCCCGGCGCGTTTCATGAAGGCGATCACGTTCGACGGCCTCGGACAGTACGCGTTCTACGACGCCCGCTTCGACGCCCAGGGCAACGCGATCGGTCACATCATGGATGATCCGCGATTCCTTGCGAAGGGCACCCGCATTGCCATCGTGAACAAGAACTTCGGTTGCGGCTCGTCGCGTGAGCACGCCCCGCAAGCGCTCCGGCGTTGGGGTATTGCGGCGCTGGTTGGCGAATCCTTCGCTGACATCTTCTTCGGCAACTGCATCGCCAACGGGATGCCGTGCGTCACGGCAAGCGAGGCCGATATCGAAGCGCTGATGACCGCGGTCGAAGCCAACCCGCAGCAGGACATGACCGTCGACGTCGATGCGCTCGCCTGTTCCTATGGCGGCAAGAGCTATACGGTCGCGTTGCCGGAGGGGGCACGCCAGCAGTTGCTCGACGGCACCTGGGACGCCACGCGCGTCCTGCTCGACGCAGCCGACGCCGTGCGGGCCACCGCCGCGCGTCTGCCCTACGTCGACGGATTTCGGGGTTAGGCAATCGGACGCGGGCGTTAGCCTGCGCTGGTGACGTGTTTACTCCTTGCGCAGCAGCGCAGCGCGATCCTGCTTGGAAAGGAGAGCCAACCAGGCGATCGCCGCGATCGGGAGCGCGGTGGTCCCGGCAAGGGTCACGACGAGCATCAGCGTTCCCCATCGACCCGATGGATGCGCCAGAGCGCTCGCGGTTAGCTGCGCGGCCAGCATCGTGGGGACGACAACGAGGATCGGCCAGAGCATCGTCCGCCGCAGGTACGCACCACGATCGACGATCCATGTCACTGGTAGCCGCCACATGAACCACAGCGCCGCCAGGCAGCGCCCGATGGCAATGGCAACCACGCTCCCGGCAAAGCCGGCAATCAGGTTGCCGACAGCGATTCCCAGCAAGGTCAGTACGCTCGACACCGTCGCAAAGCGCAGCTCGAACGCGACCGTTCCGGCCGCCCGCAGCGCCGCGATCGTCACCCCCGCAAGCAAGGGAACGAATTCCGCCGGCGCCAACACGCGTACCGTCCACGCCGAGTCCGGCAGATCGTGCCCGGTCCAGGCATACAAGATCGCATCCGCGAACAGCATGGCGAAGGTGAGCGCGAATGCCGCTCCGATTGCGGTGACGGTGGACGCCTGCATGAAGAGGCGTCGGCCTTTCTCGGTCTGACCACTGGCGGCGATTCCAGAGAACGCAGCCATCAGTGGACTCGCCAACGCGAGCGCAGGAAAACGCGCGACGAGCAGGACGCGATCGGCCAGCTGATACATGCCGAGCGTGGCCGCGCCAAACAAGATCGAGATGGCAAGGCGAACGCTCTCGCGTGCCACCGTGCCGAGCAGCACGACGCTTTGCAGACGAAAGCCGATCGGCATGAGCTGACGCAGCCCCGCGATGCTGCATCGCAGCGGCAACAGAGCGAGCGTCGGGCGCAGGTGACGACACGCCGCGCGCGAGGCGACGGCCGCGATCACCCCGCCCGCGAGATACCCGGCGGCGAGCGAGGCCATTCCGTATCCGGTCAGCAACAGCAGGATGTCCACGGCCAGTTCTACCACCAGACCCGTGAGCTTGAAGCGATACTGCAGATCCATACGCTGCAGACCCGCCAGTACGTACGACGTACAGCCCGCCCCCGTTTCGACCAGGATCGCGAGCGATAACAGACCCAGCACACGCCCGGCATCTGCTTGCAGCAGCGGCGGAACGCCTAGCGTCGGTAGAAGGCTCCCGCGCAGCAGCCAAATCGCGCCCAGAACCGTGGCGGAGAAAATGGTCATCAACGCCATGCCCGAGCTGATGACCTGCGTCATCGATACATAGTCTCGGCGTTCGTCGAGCTCCGCCGTGATCTTGACGTAGGCCAGGTAGACTCCGGAGTTGATCGCCGTGGCCGACGAACAGACCGTAAACAGTAGGACCCAGACGCCGTAGCCTTCCAGTCCGAGACGCCCGATGACGATCGGCGTCAGTACCAGCCGCGACGCCATCTGCACGATCTGCATGGCGTTCATGTGCAGCGAGCTGCGCGCCAGCGCGCGGGCGGTCACTTCGCTCATCGCGCCGAGTGCACCGCGTACGCGAATTCAAGTCAATCAACGCGCCGGTGTCTCCGCCGAATTGAAGGGCGCCCGGTCCCGCGGCGCCACATCCCTCATCGTCGGTCGAGCACGGCGCGCGAGACGCGTGCCCGCCCGCGACGTCACCCTTGAGTGGGATTCGCGCGCGTCGTAATGAGCCCCCATGGGGTTGCGGGCCGAAGCGAAGTTGGCGTCGGCGGAACGTGAATGTGTGGTGCGAGACGTCCACGTGCGGACGCGCAGCTGGCCATTGTCGGAATTGGGGGGACGGTCCGCGGCCGCGGCCGCGATGCTGGTGCTGGTGGATTGGATCACCGTCTGTGCCTGTCTCGCCACCGCGCGATGGTTGATCATGGCGGCCGGCGCAACGCCGATCGAGTCCCTTGCGGGCGTCATTACGGACCTTTTCCTGCTCGCCCCATGGACCCTCGCGTTGGCGCAAGCACGTCTGTACACGCGGCGCGTCGTCTTCTGGGATGAGGCACGCCGCGTCCTGTACGCCTGCACCTTCGCTTCCTTGTTTGCGCTCGGCGTCGCCGTGGCTGCTCAGCGCCTGTCGCTGCGGGTCATCGCCTTGACCTGGTTACTGACCGTGATCGCCGTGCCGCTCATGCGCTATTACACGAAGCGGCTCTTGCTGGAGCTGGGCTTATGGAGCAAGCGCGTTCTGATCATCGGCGCCGGTGAAACCGGCCGTCAGGTGTGGGAACGCATCCGTCAGAGCCCCGATCTCGGTTACGAGCCAACGGGTTATCTCGATGATGACGTTACCAAGGTTGGTCATGTGCTCGATGGCCTGCAGGTTTACGGTCCGCTGACCTCGCTGCCCGACGTCATTCGCACACTCGGCGTCAAAGATGTCGTCGTTGCGATACCGCGTTTGCCGCGAGAACAGATTCTCCATCTCATTGCCACGTGCGAAGGGTTGGTGGAGAGCATTCGGCTCGTCCCCGATCTGTTTGGCCTGGCATCGATCGGGATGGAAGCGGAGGATCTCGACGGCGTCCTGCTCCTCCACATGCGCTGGAATCTGGCGAAGCCGTGGAACTTGCTGATCAAGCGGGCCTTCGATCTCCTCATCGCCTGTGTTGTCTCGATCGTTCTGCTGCCGTTCGGTGGATTGATCGCGCTCGCGATCCGACTCGACTCACCGGGACCGATTTTGTTCTGGCAGGAACGAATGGGCAGAGGTCGCCGTCACTTCCGCTGCGCCAAGTTCCGCACCATGTACGTCGACAACGAGCCGCGTCTGCATGCCCACCTCGCCGCGCATGCGGAGGATCGCCAAGAATGGGATCGCTTTCGTAAACTGCGTCGCTTCGACCCCCGCGTGACCCGTGTTGGCCGCGCACTGCGACGGCTCAGCATCGATGAGCTGCCGCAACTCATCAACGTCGTCCGCAATGAAATGAGCCTGGTCGGACCGCGCCCCTACTTGCCCGAGGAAGCGGATCGCATGGGCGACTTTCGCGAAACCGTAGTCAAGGCGCCACCGGGCCTGACAGGCCTATGGCAGGTGAGCGGGCGCAACAATCTCACTTTCGATCAACGCCTACGCCTCGACGAGTATTACGTACGCAATTGGTCGTTGTGGATGGACGTCGTCGTATTGCTCAAGACGATTACGGCGGTCCTGCAACGCCATGGCGCGTACTAAGCGACCGGCCGACTCATCGCAGCAGCGCGTCGAGCCAGCGACGGAGGCGTACGTCGCTGCGACTGCGCAAACACGCGGGGAGGAGCTCGGCACCACACGGGACAAACGCGCGCGGAATGTGCATCGATGCCGTGCCGCGGAGCGGAAGTTGCGTTTTGCGGTATCCGACCGTCACCGCAAGCTGGATCCCCGCCGACGACGCCGCGGACACACTCCGCTCATCATAGATTCCGTCGGGATAGGCGAAGATCTCCGGCGCGGTGCCCGTGACCGTCGTGAGAAAGTCCTGACACTCGCGGATCTCGGTCGCGACGCGGGTGTCGGTTTCTTGAGTGAGGTTCACGTGACGCATGGTGTGGTTACCCAGCGTGACCAGCGGATCGCTGGCGAACGTCCTGAGCTCGTCGACAGAGAACGGGCGATCGGTTTCGCCGATGGGACGTAATGCATCGGCACCGAACGTCTGCTCGACCCAGGCTTCTATGGCGTCCAGCCGACGCCGCTTCAGGTTGCGCAGCTCGGCGCGAATGACGCTGGGCGTGACATCGCGCCGGCGCCGCTCGCGATACACGACGTCCCACCAGAACGCACGATTTGCGGTCACGTGGTGCGCGCTGATGAAGAAGGTCGCGGGGACTCCATGCGCGCGCAGGATTGGCAGTGCGCGCTGGTTGTTGGCGTAGCCGTCGTCAAACGTGAGCAGCGCGTAGTAACCCGCCGGATCGAGCCCGGCGCGGATCTCCGCCGGCGACACAAAGCGATAGCCGTGCGAGAGGAAGTGCGCGATGAAGCGCGACAGTTCGCTGGCGAGCAACGGTTGCGCCGGCCACATCCGATCGGCCGCTACTTCCTCGGCACTGGCGAACACACTGTGAAACAAGAAGCCGAGCAGGGCCGGTCGTTCACGTCGTTGCGCGAGTGTCGCCGCGGCCAGTCGATCGTCGATCCAGTCGATGCCGCGCGCCACGTACCGTTTCATCGCCACCGAGGGTTGAGCTACATCCGCTCGTCGTGGCCCGCAAACACACCGCCACGGGCATGGCGCTGGTTCTCTGCGCTATCGCGCTCGCCCTGCTGCTGCTCGAGGCGATCGTACGTGTCAGCGGCGGCGCGCCGCCGCTGCCGGCCCAATACGCGGACAACGTCGCCGATGCCGCCATCAATTTCCGACGGCGGCCAGGCTCCAGCGTGCAAGGCCGATCAGAGTCGGGCGAGTTTTCATTCCACTACACGCACAACAGCCTCGGCTTCCGCGACGTCGAGCACTCGGTAACCAAGCCGGCGGACACCGTCCGCATCGTGGCGCTCGGTGATAGCTTCACCTACGGCGTCGGCGCCGACTTCGCCGAAACGTATCCGGCACGCGTGGCGCTTCTTCTCAACGGGCGTGAGGGGGCTCATCCCAGGATCGAAATGGTCAACTTTGGTCTGCCGCGTCACTTCCCCGCTTTGGAACGCGCGACGTTGGAACGCTACGCGCTGGCATTTATGCCGGATATCGTCATGGTCGCCGTCTTGCCGAACGACGTGGTCGACACCCAACGCGGCGTCGAAGCCGTGTGTGTCACCGCGAGCGGCTATCTCGTTCCATGCGCGGCGTTGCGGTGGAACCGCCTCGCGCAATGGCTCTATCCCCACTCGGCGCTTGCTCGGCTCATCCTGCACCGAGTGGACCGCTTCACCGACGGGACGCCAGCGGCCACGGATGAGAATCTCTTCACCAACTCTGGACCCTTTGAGGCCGCGTGGCAGACGATGGAGCACGATCTCGAGGACATGCAGCGCATGGCGCACGCTCACGGAGCGGCATTCGTCCTGGTGGCGGTGCCGCAAAGACCACCATGGCGCCCCGTCCATTCCTATCCAGAGCAACGCCTTGCGCGATGGAGCGTGACACACGACGCGCTGTTCATCCCGACACTGGACGCGTTCCGCGCGGCAGATCCGTCACCGCCGCTGTATTGGAGCATCGACGGACACTGCACGCCGCGCGGGTATGCCATCATCGCCGACACGGTCGCGGCCGCATTGGTCGCGCGGGGTCTCACCCCGTGAAGGTACTACCGCACCAGTTTCGTGCTTGCGTGATGCTCCAGTGCGGGACAGATCTCATGGTACAGCGCGACCAGCTGTCGACAATGATGTGCGATCTGAAAACCTTCCGACCAACGTTGGCGCGCCGTGATCTGTAAGTTGCGCCGCAACTCCGGTTCTTCGATGACGCGGCGCAGTGCCGCGGCCAGACGCGCAGGATTGCGCGGCGGAACGATCAGTGCGGACTCACCGTCTGTCACCGCATCCAGCGTCGATCCCACCGGTGTCGCCACGATGGCACAGCCATGTGCCATCGCTTCCAACATCGCCACGGACAACCCTTCGTTATGTGACGGAAGTACGAACACGTCGGTATCTCGCAGCGCCTGCTGCACGCGCTCTTCATCAATCCAACCGAGAAACTCGATGCGATCGGCGATGCCGAGTCCGGTTGCTCGGACGGCGAATGGGTCCGCGTCACCATCACCCGCCACACGCAATCGCCATGAGAGCCTGGAGCAACAGGGGTCGCCGAGCGCCTCGATCAATTCGGGCAACCCTTTCCGCGGACTCAATTGGCCGAGGAACAAAAGCTCACAGCGAGCACGAGGCGGTCGGGGCGCAACGTCTGCGGGGCCGGCCACGGCGTTGGCGACGACACGGACGACGGAGGGGTCGATGCCGACCGTGCCGACGACCACGTCGCGCCAATAGGTCCCCGGAACGACGATGCGGCGCGCGGCACCGAGGGTCTGGCGCAGCCACTGCCGCGCGCGATGCGGTAGGTTGGCGTGAACATCGTCGAGTCGCGAGCCATGCAAATGCAACAGCACTGGCAGTCCCAACCGCGTGGCAACCTGCGTGACGATGCTCTTGCGTATCATGCTGCCGCGCGATGCCATGTGCACATGTACGAGCACGATGCGGCGACGATAGGCGTTCCACGCGATCTGCAGCAGCACCCGCAGCAGGTAAAGCAGCGTGCGCGGCGACAACGTCTCGCCGTAGGGGTCCAGGACGCGCAACGGCGGGTGCAGATCGTGCTCGCGCCAGTGGCGGACGGTAGCGCGCACCAACCGTCCGATGCCTCCGTGATGCTTGATACCCCCGGCCGCGACGACAAAGACGCTGCCGGCGACCGTCCCTTCTTGCATGCGCGCCGGAGTGTATACACTCCCGTCCCTTCGTTCTATACGACCGCGCGCATCCCATGAGCAGTCTGCCGTCGAGCACGTCGTTGAATGGTTCGGCCATTCCGCGGAGGGGAATTCTAATCCTGGTCGAGAACCTGCCCGTCCCCTTCGATCGACGCGTCTGGATGCAGGCGACGACGTTGCATCAGGCGGGCTATCACGTGACCGTGATTTGTCCGCGCGGACAATACGCGTCCGATCGCGAGGTGATCGACGGTGTCGCGATCTATCGCTATCCGCTCCCCTCGCTGCCGGGCATTGTCGGTCACCTCGCTGAGTATGCCGTCGCGCTGGTGATGACGTTTGGCCTCACGTGCATTGCGTATCGGCGCGAAGGATTCGATGTGATTCAAAGCGCGAATCCACCGGACATCTACTTTCTGATCGCCGGGTGCTTTCGAGCGCTGGGCGTGCGCTTCGTCTTCGACCAACACGACGGTATGCCTGAGATTTGCGTGTCGCGTTGGACGGGATGGCGGCAATCACTGATGAAACGTCTCTGTCTCTGGGCGGAGTGGGCCACATTCCGGACTGCTGATCGCGTGATTGCCAACAACGAGTCGTACCGTGCCATCGCCCGCGACCGTGGGGGCGTCCCGGCCGAGCGCATCAGCGTCGTACGCAACGCACCGGACGCACGACGATTCCAGTGCGTCGCTCCACGCCGGGAGCTGAAAGCCGGCGCGCAATATCTGGTCGCGTATCTCGGCGTCATCGGGCCCAACGATGGGCTCGATCTGCTTCTGCAAGCCATCGCGCATATTGTGCAGACGCGGCAGCGCGTGGAGTTTCGCTTCGTCATCGTCGGCAGTGGCGATCTCTACGCCGCGACCGTCGCGCTCTGCCGCTCGTTGCAGCTCGACGCCTATGTGCGGTTCACCGGCAGAATCGACGACGACGCGGTGATCGACTGGCTATCGTCCGCGGACCTCTGTGTGGCGCCGGACCCAAAGGACGCGCTCAACGACATCAGCAGCTTCAACAAGATCGTCGAGTACATGGCGCTGGGCAAAGCAATCGTTGCGTTCGATCTCGCCGAAGTGCGCAACTCCGCGGCCGCGGCCGCTGCGTACGTGCCTCCGAACGACGTCGTACAATTCGGCGATGCCATCATTGCACTGGCAGATAATCCAACGCGCCGGAGCGTCATGGGCGCCGCGGGACGTGAACGGTTCGCCACCACGCTGGCGTGGGAGCATCAAGCGCCGCGCTTGCTCGCGCTGTATCGTGATCTGCTCGGTGAGCGATCGCGCGAATGATCGACGCTCCACTTTTTTTGGTGGGGTCCGAGCGCTCCGGATCGACGCTGCTCACCCACATGCTCGACCATCATCCACAGATAGCCTGCGCGTTGGCGTTGGATTTCGCCGTCGCGCTGGTGCCGGCGCCCGGTCAATGGCCCCCGCTCGAGACGTATTATGACTATCTCGACACGAGCCGCATCTTCCAAACGAGCGGCTTCACCATCGATCGGCGCCTGGGCTACGCGGACCTCGTCCGCGATTTCCTGGCACAGGAAGGCGCGCGGAAGAACAAGTCGATCGTCGGTGCAGCCGTGCATCGGCATTTCGATCGGCTGCCATGGCTCTTTCCGTCGTGTCGCTTCATCCATCTCGTGCGTGATCCGCGCGACGTCAGTCGCTCCGCCGTGGGGATGGGCTTCGTCGGCAATAGCTGGCGCGGCGCGTGTTGGTGGGTTGCGGCCGAAGCAATGTGGGACGTGCTACGCACGCACGTGTCGGCGGAGCGATTGCACGAGGTTCGCTATGAAACGTTGATCCGTGCTCCGGAGGACACCCTGCGCGCCATTTGCGCCTTTGTCGGTGTTGAGTATTCGATACAGATGCTGAGCTATCCGCGCGATACCAACTACAAGTCGGCGGACTCAACGTTGATCGAGCAATGGCGCCGCCACGCCGCACCGGACGACATTCGCATGGTCGAAGCGGTCGCCGGACCGCTGATGCTGGCTCGCGGTTATTCCCTGAGTGGTCTGCCGCCTGTTCGCGTCGGGACGCTGCGTCGATGGTGGTTGCGGGAGCACGATCGCCTCCGGCGCGTGATGTTTCGCGTATCGCGTGACGGACTTGCGCTCACCGCGGCCGACTTCCTCGCCCGCCATCTGCATCTCCGTGCGTACGCACGGCAGGTGCAGAAGCGACTCAACGCGATCGAGGTGCAGTCCCTTCAATGAGCGCACCGGCCACCGTCGCAGCACCCGATCACTTGCGCTCCCCGTTGTGGGTGATGACGCTGACCTGGATCGTGGGCATGATCACCGTCTTTCCGATCGCGAACGACGCGCTCGAGGCGGTGTCGGTCTTTACGCTGAATCGGCTCGCTTACATTCCCGTCGCCGTCCTGTTTGGACTCATCGTCCTGCGTCAGCCGGTGATCTGGCGCGGCTGGGGTCGCGTCGAGAGCATGATGGGGTTGTATCTCGCGGTCGTTCTCGCGTCGTGGGCGACGACCTTGCCGCACAAGGTCGGCGTCGATGTGAAGCGCGACGTCAATCTCCTAATCTCGAGCTTTGTGATGCCGTACACCGCCTTCCTGATCGCTCGGCACGCGGGATGGTCGCGAACGCAGGTGCGCACCGCGTACGCCGTTTGCGTTGTCGCTATCGGCACCTATCTGATCGTCGTCGGCTTGATACAGGGGCTGATCGATTGGCGCTTCCTGGTCGACCAGGGTCATCAGGATGTGCATAGCACCCGCGCGCGCGGTTCCTTTCCCAACGCCATTCCGTACGCGGCGATCTTGTCCATCTTGCTACCGGTGGTTCTCGGACTGCGCGCGCTGGAGCCGCGGCCATCGCGCCGCCTGGGCTTTGCCGTTCTCACCGTCGCGCTGATCGAGGGCCTGGTGTTGGCGCAGACGCGAGTGACCTGGATCGCGGTCCCGTTGGCGCTGCTCTACTTCGCCGCTCTGAGCGTACCGGCACGGAAATCTGCGATCGTGTGTGCCGTGGCGCTGCTCGGCGCCGTGACGCTGTCGACGATCGGTGTCGACGCGCGATTGATCGCGCGGCCGGGCAGCGCCGTACTGTACAACAAGGGCAGCACGAGCGAACGCATCAGTGACGCTGAATCGGTCTACAATCGCGTCGCCGTCTACGGCACGGCCCTCAATATGATCGCGCACCGTCCCGTCTTTGGTTTTGGCTTTGGAGCGCGGACTTTCCTCGACGCGCGCGATCCCTATTACGCATCGTGTTGTGGCGTATCGCCGGAGTGGGCGGTTCCGTGCTCCGTGCCACACAACGAGGTTCTCAACGTGCTGGTATTGTTGGGCGCAGTTGGACTGGTCGTCTATCTGGCGCTGTGGGTCGTCCTTTGGAGATTGCTGTCCACAGCAACGTATACGCCCGACGCCGCGGACGGCACCTATGCCTGTGCCATGTCGGCGGTGTTCATCATTCTCGCACTGACGTTCCAGATGCACGATTTGACGTACATGTCGGAAGTTCTGGTCCTCTTCTTCTTCTTCGTCGGACTGGCGCTGCCCGCTTCAGCGCACACCCGGGGCATCCCTACGCCCTTTGGATCTCCACTCGTCCCATGAGTGACACCGCGGCGGTTGTGATTGGGCGCAACGAAGGGCCGCGCTTGTCGCGCGCGCTGCGTTCCGTACTCGGTCAATGTGCTCCGGTCGTGTACGTGGATTCGGCATCGACTGACGGCAGCCCGGAGACGGCTCGTGCATTGGGAGCGGACGTCGTTGCGCTCGACATGTCCATTGCGTTTACATTCGGGCGGGCGCGCAACCGCGGCACCGAGCGCGTGCTCGAGCTCGCTCCCAATGCGCTCTACGTACAATTCGTCGACGCGGATAGCGAGATCGTTACGCCCTGGCTGCAGACCGGTAGAGCTGCGCTGGATGCCGATGCTGGCGTGGGCGCCGTGCATGGGCGCGTTCGGGAACGGCGGACCAACGACACGATCTACGATCGGCTCTACTCCCTCGAGTTCGATCCACGCTGCGAGGATCCGAAGCTCTTCGGCGGCATGGCCATGCTCCGCATCGCGGCGATGAACGCGGTCGGCGGATATCTCGACACCTTGCAGACATTCGAGGATCACGATCTATCCCTCCGACTTCGGCGCGCGGGCTGGCGGGTTCAGCGAGTCGACGCCGACATGGCGATTCACGAAAGTCGGATGACGCGCTGCGCCGATTGGTGGCAACGCGAGCGCCGCGCCGGTCACGCGCGAGCCCAGCTGTTCCTGCATGGTGCGCAAGGAGATGAAGGACCCTGGCGGCGATCCTACGTCAGCATATGGTTTTGGGCCGTTGCGATTCCGATGCTCGCGCTGGTCGCCATCTGGCAGTCAACGACTGCCGCGGTCGGCATCTTGCTCGCCTATCCGGCCACGTTCGGTCGCATCTTTGTCCGGATGAGGCGCAACGGTTTCCCGAGCGCTGATGCCGCGCTGTACGCGGCCGGACGCGTCGTCGGCAAGTTTCCCCAATTCCATGGACTGCTCTCAGCCCTGCGCGAACGGAACGGCGCGAGATGAGGGTGGCCTATCTCATCAACGAGTATCCCAAGGTCACACATACCTTCGTCCGTACGGAGATCGCGGCCGTGGAGCGCGCCGGCGTCATCGTGGACCGTATTGCGATGCGGCGCTCGGCGTCCCCATTGCTCGACGACGCAGATCGACTTGAAGCGCAGCGCACCCGCATTGTGCTCGATGGCGGCGCGCTCAGCATCGGTAGAGTGACGTTGCACACACTGCTCACACAGCCGAGGCGATTCTGGCGGGCATTGCGGACTGCACTGCGCTTGGGCTGGGGCTCCGATCGCGGTGCGCTCATCCATCTCGCATATCTCGCAGAAGCCTGCGTCGTGCTGCGTTGGGTCACCGAAAATCAGGTCGATCATGTCCATGCCGTCTTCGGCGCCAATCCGGCCACCGTCGCATTGCTCTGTCGCGTGCTGGGCGGGCCGCCGTTCAGCTTTACTGCTCACGGCCCCGAAGAGTTTGACCGATCGCAGGCGCTCCGTATTCCGGAGAAGGCGGAGCAAGCGGCGTTCGTGGTCGCCGTCAGCCACGCAGGTCGTGCACAGTTGCAGGAACGCTGCAGCCCGGCAGTGCAGAACCGCATTCACGTTGTGCGTTGCGGCATCGACGAGCGGTTCCGACGCGTGCCCGCTACGCCCGTTCCTACTGCAAGACGCCTGGTCTACGTCGGTCGTCTGGCGCCGGAAAAATCACCTTTGCAGCTCATCGATACGGTTGCGGACTTACGCGATGCCGGTGAACCGTGCGAGTTGACGCTGGTCGGTGACGGCCCACTGCGGACGGCGGTGCAAGCGCGCATCGCCGCACGCGGGCTCGCCGCAGAAGTAACGCTGGTGGGCTGGGGCAATCCCGACCTTGTCCAACGACAGATCCTCGCTGCGCGTGCGCTCGTGCTCCCCAGTACGGCGGAAGGGCTACCCATCGTTCTTATGGAGGCCCTTGCACTGCATCGTCCCGTGGTCTGCACTCAGGTTGGCGGCGTGACCGAGCTGGTCGAATCGGGCGTATCGGGTTGGGTGGTTCCGGCCGATGCGCCGGTGGCGCTTGCGGACGCGATCCGTAACGTACTGAATGCGCCACCGGAAGAGTTGGACAGCATGGCAAACCACGGAGCAGCGCGGGTGGCGCAACAGCATGACGCGCTGGCATCGGGGCGTGCCCTGGCACAGCTCTTCGCCGCCAGTGTAAGTGTTCCGCAGAATTAGCTGTATGGATCAACGTATTCTTCGCTTCCGTTCGGATTTCGCGACGATGAAAGCCGGAGGCGTCACCAACCCCGCGATGGCGACCGTGTTTCTGGCGTACGGTTGCAACTTTCACTGCCCTGGATGCCACTATAACGCGGAGAATGAGCAGGGGTGGGAGTTCATCGAACCTCTCGCCCTCCTGCGCCGCCTCGCAGAAGCGCGCGACATGGGATTGAAGGCCGTGGTCTACTCCGGCGGCGGCGAGCCGCTTTTTCACAAGGACGCGTTCGAGATCTTCGCACGGACCTACGACCTCGGCGTGCGCGTCGGCACGATCACCAACGGCAGCCGATTGCTGCGCGATCGGGAGTTACGCGAGCTGTTGTTCACGCGCAACGAATTCGTGCGCATCTCTGCGTATCCAGAAACAGATCTCGTCGCGACGCGGGCGCTGGCCGAGCAGCCGCATCAGGCGCAACTTGGACTCAAGCTGCTGCTCAGTACGACGACGATCGACTTCACTCGCCACGTCATCCGCTTCATGGCGGATGCTCCCTGGAGCTACATCGAGATCAAAGCGGAGCGTCAGTCGCCCGACAACCTCGCGCAGTGGGAGCCCGCCAAGGTCGCCGCGCTCGAGCGCGAGCTCAAGGCGCTGTCACCCAAAGTGAAGGGCTCGTTGGTGAAGGAAACCACCGCACGCCATTGTTATCTCACCCCCGTGCACATCTTCATCGACGCCGCTGGCGATTTCCTCTTGTGTTGCTATTTCCACGGCCGGCGGCAGCAGTTTCGTTTTGCGTCCATCTACGACGCGGAGTCGTTCGCGGACATCTGGCACGGCGAAGCGCACCGGCGTGCGCGAGCGCGCATCGATGTTGGCGGATGCAACCAGTGGGATTGCCGCTTCTTCCGCTACCTCGAGATCAGCGACGCCGCGCTGGCAGACGCTGATGAGACCCCGATCGGTTGGCGTCACGAGTTCGACGACGACGATTCGTTTATCTGAACGCGCAGCCGCGGCGCGGTGATCACCGGCCGCTGCTCGGTCGCCAGCGCAACGACGTCGGAGCCGCGCAGCGCCATAGAAGGTTCAGGCCTGCTTTTCTGTATCCGACGGTTCGCTCGCGGCGGGCACACAGCAGGGACAAAGCTCGCGCAAATAGCGATACGAATAGATGCCGGTGTCGTGCCCGTCTCCCCACGACAGACTGAGCGCGTACTTGCCGACGACGGCGACGTTCTTGAGCTCGACATTTTCCGCGTGGATATAACGGCGGTCGCCGCCGTGCCCCTGACAGGCGGCACAGGGACACCAGCCGCGCAGGTACGCGAGCGGGTAGTCGCTTTCGTGCGCATCGCTCCAGGAAATGTGCAATCGACCCTGGTCAGCGAGGCGCCGGATTTCGATCGGCACGGGCAGACGTGTCACGCGCTTACTCCTCTCCCTTGCTGCCGTTCCCCATCACGTCGAGGTAGGTCGCGAAGTTGCGCGCGCGGCGCTCGAGCACCAGACGCTGGTCAGTGATGCTCATGACGAGCTCTTCGCCTTCTTGCAGTTGCATCGTGTTGCGGATCCGCCGAGGCAGAACGATCTCGCCTCGTTTTCCTACGCGGACGATTTCAACAACGGGTTTGGTCATGTCGTCACTTTCCGGAACAGCCCGCCGACTGCTTCCTACGGCTTGCCTTCCTTCAACTGACGCTTCCACTCGAGCACACGCCCCTTCGCCGCCCACTCCTCGGCTTTCGGTACGTCGCCGGCGCGCTGATAGATGCGTGACAAATTGGTGTACGGGAGCTGGTCGTCCGGTACGAGCTCGACGACGCGATGGGCGGCTTGCAGCGCCTCGGTCCATCGCTCCAAATCCGCCAACGCCATCGAGAGACCTTCCCACGCGTCGGCGAAGTCAGGGTCTAGATGCAAGGCATCCCGATAGACAGTAACCGCACCTTCGAGGTCACCGTCGGCAACCCGATCAACGGCTCGATCAAACAACTCTTCTTTCGTTGGCATCGCTTCCCCGGCCAACTCCGAACCTACCGGAGGCGATGGCGGGCAACAAGATTGAAGTACCGGCTGAAGACTCCAGCCCGTAACGTCCGTACACGGCCAGGGTAGGCCGTTCGAATTGCTTACTGCTTCTCGGTCGAGCTGGTGGACAGTGCCGCCAGCGAGCGCGCGATGCGGGATTGACTCCGTGCGAGCAGCTTGGCGGCCCGCTCGGTCTGTTCTGGCGGCAGCGGCGTGGCGTCGAGCGCGCGCAGCTTACGGCCGAGGCGACGGAGCAAGCGTGCGATTTCTGTGAGCTCTTCTTGCGCGGCAGGGCGACCGTCTTGTTGTTCGCGGAAGCGTTGTACGGACAAGCGCCGGATCTTGGCGAGGCGCCACAACATGTCCTGGCGCTCAGGAGATTCCGCTCGGGCGACCGAGATCAGGATCTCACGCGAGACATCGGGCTTCGCGTAGTACTCGCTTTTGATATGGCCCGGCAGGCGGCGCAGCGCCAACGTGTTGCTGACATAGGGCCGACTCTTGCCGATGAGCTCGGCGAGCACTTCGTGGGTGTAGCCGTACTGGTCGCTCAAGGCACCCAGTCCCTCCGCCTCCTCGAGCGGCGAGAGATCCTCGCGCTGGACGTTCTCGATGATGGCGATCTCCATGGGATCATCGTCGCGAATCAGTGCTGGCACCACCGTCAGTCCGGCGAGCTGGGCGGCGCGAAAGCGGCGCTCACCGGCCATCACCATGTAGGTTCCGCCCTCACGTTTGACGATGATGGGATGCAAGATCCCGCGCGTGCGAATGGACGACGCCAGCTCTTCCAGCTTTGCAGGATCGAAATGCCGGCGCGGCTGTTCAGGGTTAGCCTGAATTGCTGCAACCGGGATTGACGCCAAAATCGTGCGCGTTCTGGCGTGAATCGTACCCGCCACCACCACCTGCGGACTCACCTGTGCTGCCTCCGCCATCGACCACCCCCAGGGCTGGACGTATGCTACTCCCGCCGCGAGGGAAACCACAACCCCACAAAAGAGAAGCGGGCAGCGACTGCTGCCGCTGCCCGCACCTTACGAGTCGTTCGACTCGGGTTACACCTTACCTTGAAGCACGAACGCGATGATCAAGCCGTAGATGGCGAGAGCCTCGATCAGTGCGAGACCGATGATCATCGGCGTCTGGATGCGATCCGCCGAATTCGGGTTGCGGCCGATCGATTCCATTGCTGACGCGACGGCGCGACCTTGACCAAGCGCGGCGCCCAATGCCGGGATGCCAATGGCCAAACCAGCCGCCATTGCGATCATACCGCGTGTGTAGTCGGTGCCGTCCTGTGCCATGGCGGTGCCCTGGCTCAGGAACAAAACGACTGCGGTCAGTGCGAACGTTACGATTGTCTTACGCATGTGTCCCTCCTCCTTTCCTAGATTTGAGCGGGAATAGCTGCCCTCGGCCACACCTCTCTGTCCTCATCTCCACACCACGGCCACAGCCCACCCGCGCTCATGCATTGTTTGTCAGTGATGTCCGTGCGCGTGCTCGGCGTGTTCGCCGTGATCGCCATGCTCGTCGCCGTGACCGGCGACGGCCAGCGACACGTAGATCATGCTGAGCAGCGTGAATACGAACGCTTGGAGCACACAGACCAACGCTCCGAGCATGTAGAAGACGACCGGAATCAGAATCCTGGTGAGATCGGTGAAGATACCGATCACCAGGTGATCGGCCGACATGTTGGCGGCGAGACGCAAGCCCAACGTCACCGGCCGAATGATCGCTCCGATCACCTCGAGCACGAAGATGAGTGGCGCCACGAACAGCACCGGTCCCATGAAGTGCTTGAGGTACGGACCAACGCCCTGGGATTTGACGCCGTAGTAGTTGAACAACACGAACGAGCATAAGCCGAGACCAAGGGTCACGTTGAGATTGCTCGTCGGCGGTGAGAACCCCGGCAACAAACCGAGGAAGTTCGAGAACAGGATGAAGAGAAAGAACGCGCCGTAGACGTGCGCGTACTGGCGTCCACCAGGTCCGATCACGCCGTCAGCGAGCACGGCGAACTGTTCGACGAAAATCTCCATGAAGTTGCGCGCGGTCATGGTGCGATCCGGCACGACCGGGTCGGCGGCGCTGCCGAGTTGCTTGTTGGCGCGCATCGCCAACCAGAACAGGATGACGGCAACGAATGCCGCGGTCACCGAGTGGTCAGGAAGGTGATTGATCCCGGGAATCAGCGTGAACCAGGTAAAATGCTCCATGGCAGATACGTTTCCTTCAGGCGGTGACCGGCTGGCGAACCAAGGTCACGGCGACACAGGCAACCAGCAGGATCGTGACGCCGATCGCGAAGGCGATGGCGTCGAGCTCAATGCGCCAAAACAGGATGCTCACCAAACCGAAAAACAGCAACTGCTTGGCGATGCCAAGCGCGACGATGGTCCTGGAACGCTTGCTGACGTCTGGACTGAGCACATAGCCGAAAAATTTGCGAAGAACCCAAAAGTTCAGACCCATGACGGCACCGCCGAAGAATACGCCCCAGGCCGATACCAGGCCGGTGGCCGCAACGAGTGCGGCCGTGGCCACGACGAGTATCGCGTGAACCCTTTGAATCTGCTGCAAATCGGAGGTCATCGGGTGAACCCCGGTCACCTATTTTGATTGAGCGACCAAAGCAAGCGGCGTACGGCCGCATAGAAGCCGCCCAGTGTCAGCAACAGCATTAGCCACGGGGTACTGCCAAAATACTCGTCAACTTTGTATCCGACGTAGACGCCCGTTCCGACCGTGAGGGCGAGCTCGGTGCCGAATGCGAGATAGCGGACACCCGCGTTGAGGTTGTCCTTGGTCGGCACGGCTATACCTTCGCGAGTACGTCCGTAGCGATCTGAAGGGTTAGGTCGATGTCGTCCTCGCTATGGGCCATCGACACGAACCAGGTCTCGAAAGCGGACGGCGGCAGGTAGATACCGCGTGCCAACATTCCCTGGAAAAACTTGGTGAAGGCGGCGGTGTCGCAGGCCATCGCCGACTTCGAATCGACCACCTCGTCGAGACCAAAGAACAGGGTCAACATCGAGCCGACACGATTCACGCAAGCGCGCTGACCGCTTTTCTTCAAGGCGGCTTTCAGGCCGGCTTCCAGTCGCGCCCCTTTTTCGTCGAGCCGCTCGTACACACCGGGCTTGGCCAGCTGTGTCAGCGTCTCGTTCCCCGCCGCCACTGCCAACGGATTCCCTGACAACGTCCCCGCTTGATACACCGGCCCAAGAGGAGCGAGCTGGTCCATGATCGCCGCGCTGCCGCCCACCGCTGCCAGCGGCAAGCCACCGCCCACGATCTTGCCAAGACAGGTCACGTCGGCGGTTATGCCGTACAACGGCTGGACGGCGCCGTAGCGCACGCGAAAGCCGGTGATCACTTCATCGCAAATGAGGACGCTGCCCGCGCTGCTCGTCAGACGGCGCAGACTCGTGAGAAACTCCGGGTTTGGCGGAACAAGGCCCATATTGCCGGCGATGGGCTCGATGATGACGGCCGCGATCTCGCGCCCGTGCTCGGCGAACACGCGATCGAGCGCGGTCAGATCGTTGTAGGGTAGCACCAGCGTCGCAGCTGCGGTTGCGGCCGAAACTCCTGGGCTCGTCGGCGTTCCAAACGTCAGCGCGCCGGACCCGGCACGTACCAAGAGCCCGTCGCTGTGTCCGTGATAACAGCCGTCGAACTTGACGATCTTGTCACGACCGGTAGCTGCCCGCGCCAGCCGGAGCGCCGTCATGGTCGCCTCGGTTCCGGTGCTGACGAGCCGAACCTTCTCCATGCCGGGGATTGCGGCGGTCAGCGTACACGCCAACTCCACTTCGCAGGCGGTGGGTGCGCCAAAGCTGGTTCCATCGCGTAGCGCCGTTTGAATTGCCTGCAGGACCGTTGGGTGTGCATGACCGAGGATCATCGGTCCCCATGAACCGACGTAGTCGATATACGTGTTGCCATCGACGTCGGTGACCGTTGCTCCGCGGGCTCGTTGGATAAAGCGCGGCACTCCACCAACGGCATTCCATGCGCGCACCGGGCTATTCACTCCGCCCGGAATGCTACGTAGTGCTTCCGTGAAAAGCTTCTGAGAGAGATCCGTTGCCATGCTGGGAACGACGGGTCGGTACCACCGCGTATGCACCAACACAAGCGAGCGCTGACTCTCGTCTCTGACGATCGGAGATTGTGAGTTTTAGGTCCCCGATCACTTGCCGGATGACGACGAAAGGGTTAAACGATCGCGCTCACATCAACGGAGCCGGGCCGCTGCAAATTGTCGGGGAATGCACGGCCGAGCAGCCTGTGGATAAATTGCTGCCTGGCCTCGTTGGCCATGGGTAAGTATTTGTTTTTTCAATCTTTTCAGGTTGCCTGATGTGTTGATAACTCTGTTGATGGACCGATGATTGTGGCTTGGCAACACACGCTGGGAATCATCGGCTCGCGGGTCGAGCCCAGCCATCTCAGCGACTACCTGTCGCAGCTACAGCCGCTGGCGAAACAGGAACGGACATTGATCCTCGAGGCGCCGACTCGGGAGGTCGCCGACGTGGTTGAATCGCGCTATTTGCCGCTGATCGAGGAAGGCCTGGCGCGCGCATCCGAAGGCGAGCTGACGCGTATTTCGCTGACGGTCCGTAACGTCGCGCACCAGCAAGAGCTCTTCCCGAGCGTCTCACGGACGCGTGTGGCGCTCCCACCGGTCACCGGTGCGGTGACGCGGCGCTCGTCGCTGGTTCCGAAGTACACGTTCGACACGTTTGTGGTCGGCGCCAGCAACCAGTTCGCTCACGCGGCGTGCAAAGCGGTCGCGGGTCAGCCGGGTGAGCACTACAACCCACTCTTCATCTACGGCGGCGTCGGTTTGGGAAAGACCCATCTCGTCAACGCCATCGGTCACGAAATCCTCGACGCCAACCCAGACGCCCGCTTGCTGTACCTGTCGTCGGAGTCGTTCATGAACGAACTCATTGCCGCCTTGCGACGCGATCGCATGGATGATTTCCGCAGCCGCTTTCGCCGCATGGATGTCCTGATCCTCGACGATGTTCAGTTTCTCGCCGGACGCGAACGCACGCAGGAAGAGTTCTTCCACACCTTCAACTCGCTCTACGAGAATCACCGTCAGATCATTTTGACCTCGGATAAATTCCCGAAGGAGATTCCCGATCTCGAAGAGCGGGTACGCAATCGTTTCGAGAGCGGATTGATCGCCGACATCCAATCGCCTGATGTGGAGACGCGCATCGCGATCCTCGAGAAGAAGGCCGAAATCGAGCAGATCGATTTGCCGCACGACGTCGCGATCTTTCTCGCGTCAAACATCGATTCCAACGTACGGCAACTCGAGGGATCGCTCACCCGGCTGCGCGCATTCGCTTCGCTGAACAAATGCGAAATCACCGTGGAGTTTGCGCAAGAAGTGCTGCAGAGCATTCTCGGTGATCGCAACTCGCGCACGATCACAATTGAGGCGATTCAGAAGGCGGTCTCCGAATTCTACAAGTTGCGTCCAAACGAGCTACGCTCGAAAAAACGTGCGCGTTCCATCGCAGTGCCACGCCAGATTGCGATGTACCTCTGTCGCCGTTACACGCAGGCATCGTATCCGGTCATCGGCGACAGCTTCGGTGGTCGCGATCATTCCACCGCAATTCACGCAACACAGACCGTCGAGCGACGGATGCGTGACGATCCCACCTACCGCGCTGCGGTTGAACGACTGGAGCGGATCATCGAGCGCGTTCCGTGATCGAGGGTGTGAATAGAATGGGGATCAGCTGCGGGAAGTTGAGGACAACGTAGGGATGAACCGACGGCGATCGTCGACACCATCCCGAACCATCCCCACGACCACCAAGCGCTTGCGCCTGTCGCACATGATGATCCACATATCCACAGTCCCTACTACCTCTTACTTCTTCTTTCTTATATCTAATTAAGAGGAAGAAGAGGTCGGGGGCATGGAGGGGTAACATGGAGTTTACGATCCAACGAGATGAGCTCCTGGCAGGTTTGTACCTAGCGCAGGGTATCGTCGAACGTCGCACCACGATTCCAATTCTCAGCAACGTCCTCATCCAGAGTGCAGGTGATGGTATCGCCATCATCGCGACGGACCAGGAGGTCACGGTTCGTCGCGTATGTACCGCCAGCGTCAAGCAGAAGGGCATGCTGACGACGCCTGCGCGCAAGCTCTACGAGATGATGCGGGAGTTTCCGACCGGTGAAGTGAAGCTTCGTTCGCTGGACACGGGTTGGATCGAAGTCGCCAGCGCGCGCTCGAAGTTTCGCTTGGTCGGGCTCGACCCCAAAGAGTTCCCGGTGGCGAAGGACATTGGACAGCAGGGAAAGGGATCGGTTCTCAAGCTGTCGAGCACGGTCCTTGCCGACATGATTGAGCGGACACTCTTCGCGGTGTCTGGCGACGAGACGCGCGTCAATCTCCACGGCATATTCTTCGAGGGGGTCGGTCCCGGGTTGCTGCGAATGGTGGCAACCGACGGACATCGTCTCTCGCTGATCACGCGATCCGCAGAGGGTGCTGCACCCGAGAAGGGCGTCGTCGTGCCGCGCAAGGCGATCGTCGAGCTGCGCAAGGTGATCGAGGGAGACGAGGATACGGTTGAGTTGAGCGTGGACGCTGGCATGGCTCACGTACAGCGGGGACCGGTGCAGATGTCGATGCGCCTCGTCGAAGGCGAGTTCCCCGATTACCGACAGGTCGTTCCCGCCAAATCAGAAAAGATCGCATCTGTAGCTGTCGGTACATTGCTGTCGGCTCTACGCCGGGTGGCGGTTGTTTCCAGCGAGCGGACGCGCGGAGTGAAATTCCAGATTGACACCAACAAGCTCGAGATATCCTCGATCAATCCTGACGTTGGCGAAGGCTCGGACGAGATCGAGGTCGAGTACGAATCAGAGCCGTTGAGCATCGGTTTCAATGCCCGCTACCTCATCGACGCATTGTCCCTGCTGGGGGCGGACGAGAAGCTTGAAATCGGGTTGAACGACGATGTGAGCCCGGGTCTTTTCCGCTGCGCCAACGATCCAGACTATTGTTATATCGTGATGCCCATGCGGCTGTGATTTAGGGCTGAAACAAGGCGGCAATTCCAGCGCCACATTTTGGCCCGTATGCGCACCCCAAAAATCAATAATAACCAGCTGATATACAAAGGGTTTTTATTGCCGACTTAGCTTTACCAGTAGCCCTCCCTGTGGTACCTTAAAAGTCCACCAAAACGGTGGATTAAGGAACCGAGCACAACCTATGGGAATGGGAAACGTCGGGGCGGGTGAGCCGGTCGAATACGGCGCCGAAACCATCAAGGTTTTGGAGGGCTTGGAGGCAGTACGTAAGCGGCCGGGGATGTACATCGGCGACACGGGAGAGCGTGGTCTGCACCATCTCGTGTTCGAAGTTGTCGACAACTCCATCGACGAAGCGATGGGCGGCCACTGCGATCAGGTAGTGGTGGTCATTCACCTCGACGGACGCGTGAGCGTCGATGATAACGGTCGAGGCATTCCGGTCGACCTGCACCCATCCGAAGGCGTCTCCGCCGCCGAGGTGGTGCTGACCAAGCTCCACGCCGGGGGCAAGTTCGATAGCGGCGCGTACAAAGTCTCGGGTGGGCTGCATGGCGTTGGCGTATCGGTAGTGAACGCGCTCTCCGAGCAACTCGATGTTGAGATCAAGCGCGATGGCCACGTCTACACGCAGCGCTTTCATCGCGGCCAACCGCAAGCACCGTTGGCCATCGTCGGCACCTCCACGCAACGCGGTACGAAGGTCACGTTCAAGCCCGACGGTCTGATCTTCGAATCGACCGAGTACAGCTTCGATATTCTCTCGCAACGCTTGCGGGAGTTGGCGTTTCTCAACCGCGGTGTGTTGATCACCATCGAAGATCAGCGCACCGAGAAGCGACACGAGTTCCAGTACAAGGGCGGTATCGCCGAGTTCGTCAAGCACCTGGGGCGCGCCAAGACACCGATCCACGAGAGCGTCATCGTGCTGGAGGGTCAGCGCGAAGGGGTCGAGATCGAAGTGGCCATGCAATGGAACGATGGCTACGCGGAGAGCATCTTTTCCTTCGCCAACAACATCAACACGATCGAAGGCGGGACGCACCTCAGTGGTTTCAAGGGGGCCCTGACGCGTACGATCAATGCCTACGCCAATGCTCAGGGATTGTTGAAGGGCAGCGATGCGCTGCAAGGCGAAGACGTCCGTGAAGGCATCACGGCGGTGATCAGCGTCAAGGTGCCCGAGCCGCAGTTCGAAGGGCAGACCAAGACCAAGCTCGGTAACAGCGAGCTGAAGGGCTACGTCGAAGCCCTCGTCAACGAGCGGCTCGGAGAGTTCTTCGAAGAACATCCCGCCGAGGCCAAGCGCATCGCCTTCAAGGGTGTCGATGCCGCGCGGGTGCGCGAAGCATCGCGCAAGGCGAAGGAGCTCGCACGGCGCAAAGGTGCGCTCGATTCGGGATCGCTACCAGGGAAATTGGCAGACTGTCAGGAACGTGACCCGGCTTTGGCCGAGCTGTTCATCGTCGAGGGCGATTCAGCCGGCGGGTCGGCGAAGCAGGGGCGCGACCGAAAGAACCAGGCGATACTGCCGCTGCGCGGAAAAATCCTCAACGTCGAGAAGGCGCGCTTCGACAAGATGCTGTCGTCGCAAGAGCTGCGTATTCTCATCACCGCGTTGGGTACGGGGGTCGGCAAAGAGGACAAGGATATCGGCAAGCTGCGTTATCACACGATCATCGTCATGACTGACGCTGACGTCGACGGCTCGCACATTCGCACCCTACTGCTCACGTTCTTCTTCCGGCACTTCCCGGAGCTCATCGAGCGCGGGTACATCTGCATCGCCCAGCCACCGCTCTACCGCGCGAAGAAGGGCAAAACCGAGCGCTATCTCAAGGACGATGTGGCACTCGAAGACCATCTCATCGACGTCGGAACCTCCGACGTACGGCTTGAGGCTTCGGCCGGGGCCGTTCCCCTGGCTGGGACGGCGTTGAAGACGGTGGTCAAGAAGGTTTTGCGTTTCGAGAAGGTGCTGGAGGTGCTGCAACGCCACCGCAAGAACCGGCACGTGGTCTCCGCCCTGGTGTACGATCAGCGAGTGACGCGAGCAGCGTTCGCCGATCAAGCGCGCTTAGCCGAGATCGCCGCCGGAGTGGCCACCTGGGTCGAGCGCGAAGCACCGGATATGAGTCCGGTGATCTGTAGCGTGGAGCCCGATGCGCATGAGGGGGCGTGGAAAATCGTCGCGCGATTGCGCTCGAACGGCAGCCGGCAAGAAACGGCGATCAACGGCGACTTCTGCGCGACGCCTGAATTCGAAGAGCTGCGCAAGTTAGCCGACGACCTGCATCAGATCGGCCAGCCGCCGTTCAACATCATCGACGGTGAGCGGACCACGAGTGTTCCCACCTTGCGAACAGCGGTCGATACGATCGTGGCGCAGGGACGTAAGGGACTCGATGTGCAGCGTTACAAGGGGTTGGGTGAAATGAACCCCGAGCAGCTCTGGGAAACGACGATGAATCCAGAAACCAGATCGCTGTTGCAGGTGCGTGTCGAAGACGCGTACGAAGCCGATGAAATTTTCTCCACCTTGATGGGCGACGAAGTCGAACCGCGCCGCAAGTTCATCGAGGACAACGCATTGAGTGTGAAGAACCTCGACGTCTGAGTGGGTGCGCCGCGCACCCATCAAACGACCTCGAGCGATGGCGTGCAGCCGTTGCGGTGGTGAGGGGCGGAGCAGAGGGCCATGGCAGATACACCGACCAAGCTTCCACGGATACCGATCGCGATCGAAGACGAGATGCGGCAGTCCTACACGGACTATGCCATGTCGGTCATCATCGGACGCGCGTTGCCCGATGCCCGCGACGGGTTGAAGCATGTGCACCGTCGCGCGCTGTTCGCGATGTACGACCTCGGCAACGACTGGAACCGACCGTACAAGAAGGCGGCGCGCATCGTCGGCGACTGTATCGGTAAGTACCATCCGCATGGGGACTCGGCCGTATACGACACGATCGTCCGCATGGCGCAGGACTTTTCCATGCGCTACCCGCTGGTCGACGGCCAAGGCAACTTCGGCTCCGTCGACGGCGATCCGGCAGCGGCTATGCGTTACACCGAAGTGCGCATGGCGCGCATCGCCAGCGAGCTGCTGGCCGATCTGGACCGCGAGACGGTCGACTTTGTGCCGAACTATGACGACACGCTGAAAGAGCCAGTCGTTCTGCCGGCGAAAATCCCCAACCTGCTCATCAACGGATCGTCCGGCATCGCCGTCGGGATGGCGACGAATATCCCACCGCACAACCTCACCGAGGTCGTGTCCGGCTTGATCGCGCTCATCAACAATCCGGCGATGACCGTCGACGAGCTCATGGAACACATTCCGGGGCCGGACTTCCCGACGGCGGGGTTCGTGTCGCACCCGGCTGCGATCCGCGAAGCGTACCGCACCGGCCGCGCCATCTTGTACATGCGCGCGCGCGCGAACGTGGAAACGGACGAGCGCCGGGGCCGGTCCAGCATCATCGTCACCGAGCTGCCCTATCAGGTGAACAAGGCGCGTCTGATCGAACGCATCGCCGAGCTGGTGAACGACAAGAGGATAGACGGCATCTCCGACCTGCGCGACGAGTCGGATCGCCGCGGCATGCGGATTGTCATTGAGCTCAAGCGCGATGCCGTTCCCGAAGTGGTGCAGAATCAGCTCTACAAGCAGACGCCGATGCAGGATTCCTTCGGTGTCAACATGCTGGCGATCGTCGGCAACCGTCCGAAATTGCTGACCCTGAAGGATGCGCTGCAGGTCTTCATTGAGCATCGCAAAGAAGTCGTTACGCGGCGCACGGTCTTCGAGCTGAAGAAAGCACGCGAGCGATTGCACATCCTCGAAGGGCTGCGCATCGCGCTCGACCATCTCGATGCGGTGATCCAGCTCATCCGTGCCGCCAAGGACCCGGCTGCCGCCAAGGAAGGGTTGATCGCCCAATTCGATCTGAGCGCGCTGCAGGCCCAGGCGATTCTGGACATGCGCTTGCAGCGCCTGACCAATCTCGAGCGCGAGAAGATTCTCGAAGAGCACGCTGAAGTGCTGCGCCAGATCGCGCGCTACGAGGAAATTCTCGGCGACGACCGCGAGGTGGCGAAGATCATCGTCACGGAACTGGAGCAGGTTCGCGATCAGTACGGTGACGAGCGCCGTACCGAGATCATCGGCAACTCGATGGACTTGAGCGTCGAGGATCTTATTGCCGATGAAGAAATGGTCGTGACCATCTCGCACGAGGGCTACATCAAGCGGAATCCGGTCACGCTCTATCGCGCGCAGCGCCGCGGCGGTCGCGGGAAGATCGGTGCGGTGACCAAGGAAGAGGACTTCGTCGAACAACTCTTCGTCGCGTCGACGCATGCGTACATTCTGTTCTTCACGACGAAGGGTCGCCTGTTCTGGAGCAAAGTCCACGAGCTCCCCCAGGCCGGACGGGCCGCCCGCGGCAAGGCGATCGTGAATCTCGTCAACCTCCGCGCCGACGAGAAGGTGTCTGCCTACCTACCGGTCAAAGAGTTCCAAGCCGGCAAGTTCGTCCTGTTCGCTACCAAGAAGGGAACGGTGAAGAAGACGGCGCTCGAGGAATACGCCAACCCGCGCGCTTCTGGGATCATCGCCATCAAGCTGGACGATGACGACGAGCTGATCGGCATTCGTCTTACGGACGGTCAGTCCGAAGTCATTCTCTCTACGCGTGAAGGCCAAGCCATCCGATTCCGAGAAACCGATGCCCGCCCGATGGGACGCGCAACCGGCGGCGTGCGCGGTGTCTCGCTCGATGAGAACGATACGGTCGTGGCGGTCGACATCGTCGATCCAGCCGCAACACTCCTTGCGGTCGCGGAAAATGGCTACGGCAAACGCACGGCAATGGAAGAGTACCGCCTGCAGACCCGCGGCGGTAAGGGCATCATCACCATGCGCGTTACCGAGAAGACGGGACCTGTCCTGGGCGTGCGAATGGTCCGCGACGATGACGATCTCATGCTCATCACGACTGCGGGGAAGCTGATCCGCACCCCCGTGCGGGGCATCTCGGTGATTGGTCGCAACACGCAGGGCGTGCGTCTGATCGAGCTGGAGCCAAGTGAGAAAGTCGTCGGTGTCGCGACGTTGGCTGAGAAAGAAATCGATGAGATTCCCGGCAACGGTGGCGATAACGCGCCGCCCGATGCGAGCGGGGCGCCGGTGAGCGCTGACGACGAGTCACCCGAGGACGGCACGGCATAGACACGGCCCCAGCCCGCGGGCTACGGTGGCTTGCGTGCGATCTCAACCACGGGGGTGTCTATGACATGCGCTGACTGTGGCGGTCCTCAGTCCGTTCGCGTCACACACGTTCGTCGCGCCGTTACGGCCGGCCTCTTTGTGCTCGCCCTGGTGCTGGTGTTTACGCTCACCGGCGACCTGCTGCACGATTTGGCGGAAGGACTGCAACGCAGTTTGTTGCCGCTGTGGAAGGTCTTTGTTCCCGCGCTGGTGTTGCTGTCGAGCGTGGTCGCCGCGTTCGTCCGTGTGAAGCGGCCGGTCTGCGATCGGTGCGGCAGCACAGGCTCTCCGTGGTTGGAAGCGTATAGCCGGGAGAAGTCGCAGCAGATCCTCAGCGCCGGCCCGGGTCGGCGCTATGTCTTGCGTGCCCTCGGCGCCGGAGGCGCGACCGTAGCGGCGGCCGGCGCCGGCGTGGCGACGGCTGTCACACGCAACAAAGGTTGGCTCCCGGTCGCCAACGACTTCTTCATTACCAACGTCGAAAACATCGCTCCGCAGGCGCGACCCGAATGGAAAGAGTCGCGCATCAAGGGCTATCGCCGCCTCGGCCGGACGAATGCGATGGTGTCCGATATCTCCCTTGGAGCCGGACGTATCAACAACGTCGAAGTGGCGCGCCTGGCACTGGAGCGCGGCGTTACGTACTTCGACACGTCCCCCGACTATTCCGATTCCGCGTCGGAACGCATCCTGGGCGAAGCGATGAAGGGCCATCGCGACAAGTTGTTCCTCGCCACCAAGTTCTGCCGTCCGGACGGCCACTTGCTCAACGAGACTCCCGTTCCCGAGATCATGACCGCCGTTGAGGAAAGCTTGCAGCGGCTGCAGACGGATCACGTCGACCTGATCCACATTCATTCGTGCGATCGTGTCGATCGGCTGATGGCCCCCAACATTCACGAAGCGTTCGACAAGCTGAAACAGCAAGGCAAGGTGCGCTTCCTGGGCGTCAGCACGCATACGCCGAACCTCGAGGAAGTGGCCAATGCGGCGATCGATTCTGGCCGCTTCGATGTGATGATGCTGGCCTACCACTTCGGTATGTGGCCGACCTTTAGCCACATCCTGGACAAGGCGAAGCAGCATGACGTCGCCGTCGTGGCGATGAAGACCCTGAAAGGGGCGAAGCACACCAATCTGGCCGACTTCCGTCAGGAAGCGGGCGCGTATTCGCAGTCTGCATTCCGCTGGGTGCTATCCAATCCTGCCGTCGCGTGCCTGGTCGTGTCCTTCTACGAGCTCGGGCAAATTGACGAGTACCTGTACGCTTCGGGTACGGCGGTGCGCGATTCGGATGTGGCGATGCTGGAGCGTTACGACCAGCTGACCGCCGGCGACTACTGTCAGCCACACTGCGGTATCTGTCTCGATTCATGTCCGGAACAGCTCGCAATCAATGACGTGCTGCGCCACCGCATGTACTTCAAGGATTACGGCTGGGAGAAAGAGGCGATGCGTCTCTATGCGAAACTCGAGCGCAACGCGTCACGCTGTGTCGACTGCGCCGCTCCGTGCACCGGTACCTGTCCGATCGGGGTCCCGATTCGCGAGAAGATGCTCGACGCGCACTACAACCTGACCTTCCGCTCGTAGGATTTTCGCTGGTGACGGGCCCCATGCACGGGGCCGTTGCCTGACTACGCCGGCGCCGTGTTGATGCGATTGATCATCGCGCGCAGGCGGCCGTACTTGCTGCGGTCGAAGCGGAACGCCAGGCGGGGCAGGTGCATCGTCGGCGGGTCGTCACGCTCGGTGGGGAACGCTTTGCGTTGCGTCAATCCGCCGCTGACGATGATGTCGCGGAACTCGTCGGTCAACGCGGCAACGAAATCGGGCGTCAGCGGCCGTTGCAGGCGCAGCACGAGCTGCTCACGCACGTACCGCGACGAGTGGTAGACGCGATAGAAGTTGGTGATCTCGTCGACCGCGTCGTCGATGCTGTCGGTAACCTTGTACAGGCCCAAGTCCGGCGGCGAAATCATGCCGCGGCGCAGGATGTGATCTTCGACGTAGCGCTGCCACGTTTTCCAGTACGTGCCGCGCGGCGCATCGAGCAGCACGATCGGCATTATTTCGCTCTTGCCGGTCTGGAGCAGGGTAATGGTTTCGAAACCTTCATCGTGTGTGCCGAACCCGCCAGGAAAAAGCACGACGGCGTGTGCTTCCCTGAGGAAGAACAGCTTGCGGGTGAAGAAGTACTTGAATGAGGTGAGCTTGGGATCGCCGAGGATCACCGGATTGGCGGACTGCTCAAAGGGCAAGTTGATGTTAATGCCGAAGCTGCGTTCGCGGCCCGCGCCCAGCTGGCAGGCTTCCATGATGCCGGGGCCGGCGCCGGTGATGACCATGAATCCTTCATCGGCGATGCGCCGGGCGAATTCCTGCGCGACACGGAAGGTGGCTTCGGTCGGCTGCGTCCGCGCCGAGCCGAAACAGCTGACTTTGCGCATCTGTCGATACGGCGCGAACACGCGAAAGGCGTCGCGCATCTCACGCAAAGCCTGCGACGCGATCTTCAGATCGAGAATGCTCGTCCCGTCGCCGAGAAATGAACGCACAGTCGCGACCATCTCTTCGACGAAGCGATCTGCCCGTGCCGGTTTGGCTGGTGCCGGTTGCGAAGCGTCAGGTGTTTCGAGCATAGGGAGCGTCCCCGTTCTTCCCTTCGGTGTGGCCTGCGTGGACGGTGCCGAAGGACCGGCGCCCCTCCATGATCCACGACAATCGTCACTGCAGAAGTGGCTCCAACGCGTCCCAGGACGTCACCGGTACGGAGCACGTCATGCGATGACAAACATAGACTGTGGCGGCGTTGCCCACCTGCGACTTACCTTGCAGCTGCGCCGGAACGGGTGCGTCTTGCCCCGGTGCAAGGAGCGACAGGGTGCGGTTGGGCAGGTAGTGACCGCGGAGTTGCCGGAGCAGCGTCGTCGTGGTCGGGTCGTGCGCGGCTCCGATGACGACCACTTCGTACGGCGTATCGGCGTACCAGTCGAGCGCAGCGATCAAGTTGGCGAAGCCGAACGGCTGCTGTTGCATCGATTCGGCAAAGAGCCGCAGACTGCGCTCGGCGCGTTCGAGATAATCAGTGCGTCCCAAGAGTGCCGCCAAGCGCAACAGATTCTGAGCGGCGACGGAGTTTCCCGATGGGATCGATCCATCGAAGCTCGGCTTGCTGCGGACGATCAGTTGCTCGTGATCGTCGCTGGTGAAGAAGAACCCGCCCTGCGCTTCGTCCGCGAAATGGGTGACCATCGCGTCGGTGAGCTGGACCGCCGCATCCAGTAGGCGTCGATCCTGTACCGCCTCGAACGTATCGACGAGCGATGCGACGAAGAAAGCGTAGTCATCGAGGTAGCCATTCAGGCGCGCGGTACCGTCCTTGAAGGTGCTGAGCAACCGATCGCCGCGCTGCAGGGTCCTCTGGACAAAGTCGATCCCGTCGAGCGCCATTTGGCGATAGCGCGCATCGTCGAGGACTTCACCCGCCTTGGCGAAGGCGCTGATCATCAGTCCGTTCCACGCCGTCAGGATCTTCTCGTCACGACCTGGTTTGATGCGCGGCTCGCGCGCCGTGAAGAGCTTGGCGCGCGCGTCCGCCAGGAGGGCCCGCACTTCATCGATATCGCGGCGGAAGAGCTTGGCCAGCTGCTCGATCTCGAGCGTCACATGCAAGATGTTGCGGTGCTCGAAGTTGCCGACATCGGTGATGTCCCAGTAGCGCGTGACGATCTCGGCGACGTCGTCGCCCAGGATGTCCCGGACTTCCGATTCGTCCCAGAGGAAAAATTTACCCTCCTCGCCTTCACTGTCGGCGTCCTGCGTCGAGTAGAAGCCGCCCGCGGGATCGCGCATTTCGCGGGCGACGTAGTCGAGCACCTCACGCGCAATGGTAGCGAAGAACGCGTCGCCGGTCAGTTGATACGCGGAGAGGTACAACGGGACCAGCTGTGCATTGTCGTAGAGCATCTTCTCGAAATGCGGCACGAGCCAGCGCTGGTCGACCGAGTAACGATGAAAGCCGCCACCGAGCTGGTCGTAGATCCCGCCGCGCGCCATCTGCCGCAAGGTGTGCGTGACCATGTCGAGATAGCGTGCGCTCTGCGTGCGGGCATGGGCGCGGAGGAAGACGTCGAGCACGCCGGTGTTGGGAAACTTGGGCGCTTGGCCGATACCGCCGTGGGTGGCGTCGTAGGCGCGCGCGAGATGATCGGCGGCCGTGATGATCGCATCGACTCCGGGAATCACAGTGGCGGCCGTGACGTGATCGTCGCGGGTGAGGCCATTCATGAGCTGGTCGACGGATTTCTCCACGTCAGCCGACTTCGCGCGATACGCTTGCGCGATGCCAGTCAGCACGCGTCGAAAGGCGGGCAGCCCGTGCCGATCGACCGGCGGAAAATAGGTGCCGCCGAAGAATGGCTTACCGTCCGGGGTTAGGAACGCGGTGAGCGGCCAACCGCCGTGCCCGGTGAGCATCTGAACCGCGCTCATGTAGATGTGATCGATGTCCGGCCGCTCTTCGCGGTCGACCTTGATGCTGACGAAATGCTCGTTCATGAGCCGCGCCGTCTCGTCGTCCTCGAACGATTCGTGCGCCATGACGTGGCACCAATGGCAGGCGGAGTATCCAATACTGAGGAGGATCGGTTTGTCCTCCGTGCGTGCTTTGCTGAGCGCCTCCTCACCCCATGGGTACCAATCGACGGGGTTGTGCGCGTGTTGTCGCAGATACGGACTGGTCTCGTGGATCAAGCGATTCGTGTGCTCTGCCAAAACGCCTCCAGAGAGGGATCGAGGATCGGTGAAGAAGATAGGTTGTTATGATGTTGGTTGCTAGTTGTTGGTTCCATGGCAGGAGAGCAGGCGACGAGCCTGTTTCGCGTGGGCACGGCGTCATGGACGGATCCGACGTTGGTCAACAGCGACACGTTCTATCCGCCCAGCGTGAAAACGGCCGAGGATCGACTCCGCTTCTACGCGGAGCAGTTCGATAGCGTGGAGGTCGATGCCACCTATTATGCCTTACTGGCTGAGCGGAACGCGGAGCTCTGGGTCGAGCGCACGCCCTCCAACTTCATCTTTCACATCAAAGCGTTTGCTCTGCTCACCACACACGGCGTCGAGACCAAGCGGTTGCCGAGGGCCATCAAAGAGCTGCTCACACCGGAAGAGCTCGCCCAGTCGCGCTTGTCGGGAGTGCGGGCGCCGGTCCGCGATCTGGCATTCCAGATGTTCAACAGCGCGCTGGAGCCGCTCCGCGCGTCCGACAAGCTCGGCTGGTTGGTGTTTCAATTCCCCCCCTGGTTCACGGCCACACGGGGTAACGCCCAATATGTGGAAGACTGCCGTCGGTGGTTGCCCGAGGAACGCTTGGCGATCGAGTTCCGCCACGCCAGTTGGCTGGTCGAGGAACGTCGCGAGCGCACACTCGACTTGTTGCGCACGCTCAACTGCGCCTACGTCATCGTCGACGAGCCGCAAGTGAAAGATGCCGTCCCGCCGATATGCAGCCTCACGGCCGCTGACGCCTATGTTCGTTTCCACGGTCACAATGCGGACGCATGGCACAAGAAGGGCATCTCCGTGGCCGAACGCTACAAGTACCTCTACAGCGAACGAGAGCTCGCCGACTGGGCGACGCGCTTGCGCGGCTTGGGAGCCCGGACCGTCAATGTCGTCTTCAACAACTGCTACGCAAACTTTGGCGTGATGAACGCCACCACGATGAAGCAGATGCTGTCGCATCCGTAAGGAAGCTTGTGGCAGGTGGCGTCCTATAAAGGCTCGATCTCTTCCAACTCCGCGTGGCGCGTCTCGCGCATCAAGAAGAAGAGCGGCGCATGTAGCAAGAGCACGCCGGCGAGAATCGAAATGACGGTGGCGTGACCGCCCTCGATGTTACTCAGCGCACCGACAGCGCCCAATCCGATGAGGGCACCGATGGTGGCGGCGTTCGTGAGCCACGCCTTCGCGGTGGCGCGCAGGTCGGTCGGAAAGAGCTCGGTCCCCAGTGAGTTGATGGCGATGAGGACACCCGACTCGGAAAACGTGAGCAGGGCGAATGCCGCCAGGAGATAGTCGGTGCGATAGAAGGTAGCGATCGCAATCGCCCCCCCGATGACCCCGCAGCACCCGATGAGACGCCGACCGAGACTGTCGGAGAGGCGGCCCAGCAGGAAGTAGCCAATGAAACCGACGCTGCCGCCGCCGAGGATCATGGCGCTTACCTGACCCGGATTCCACTGCATGGCGGTGGTCGCACGATATGATGCAAAGCTGAACGCCGGTGCGGCGGCAGCCGATGCCACGGCACCGAGCAACGTGAGAAGAAGGAATGGTGTCCGCCAGCGCGGGCCGAGCAGATCTCGGCCGCGTGCGACGGCGTCGGTGCGGGCGCGCTGCCACCGCGTGGTTTCGGGAAGATTACGCTGCAACGCCGCGATGATCAGCAGTGGTAAAACGCCGATCAGATACATGCCACGCCATCCGAAGTCGGTGCGTTGCAGAATCGGGAACAGCATGGCGGCCATGCCGGACCCGAACGCCCCGAACGCGCCGAGCATACCTTGGCCGAATCCACGCATTCGCGGAGGAAATTCCTCGGCGATGATCACCTGCGAGAGGGCGAGCTCGGTGGTGAGAAAGATGGTGGCGACGAGCTGGAACAGCGCGAAGTCGATCAATCCGCTGGAGAATCCCGTCGCCGCGGTCGCCAACGTGTATGCGACCACACTCATGATCAGTAATCGCCTACGTCCGTACCGATCCGCCATCCGCCCGAAGAGGATGGCAACGAGCGCGCCCAACCGAATGGCGGCCAGCGCGTATCCGAGGGCACCTTCGTCGGCGCCGAGATCGTGGCCGATATACGGCAGCGCGAGCGAGGCGATGAAGCGGTCGTACCCTTCGAACAGCGACGTCGTCCCCACCATGAGGAGCAACGTTCGATGCCGAACCGTCAATCCGTCCTTGGATTCCTCGAGGGGATACGGTGCGCGGTGGGCGCCGACCAGCGCGACGGCAGCGAGGATGAGAAACGCCCCGCGCACGTAGTTGAGAAGGCGTAGCTGAGACACATCGGTGGTCACCGCAGCGGCGAGCGGGTCGGTGGCTTTCAGCAAGCGGGTAACGACCGGTTCAACCACCGTCAGGTCGAGGATGAAGACCGCGAACAGCACCACGATGCTGAGCAACCGAAGTCGCCCACGGCGCGAGCCCAAGTTCCACAAGCGGAGGAGAGCAGCGAGGCTCATCATCGACGTCAGCATGCCTAGCGGGAAGATCACGGTCTCCCCCCACGGGGCGACCTGCTGCAGCTGGGCGAGCAACTCGTTCGATGTCGCGGTCCGCATCAGCATGAGGACAACGGTCATCGCGACGGAACACATCACCAGGCCGGTGAAGAGTGTCAGGAGCTCGAGCCGGTCGCCGCGCGCCACAGAGTGCGATGTCATCAAAGTTCCGGAATCCTTCGTGTCGAACGGCGCACCTGGTACGCGAACCACGGAAGGACGAGCAACACACCGAGCGTGCCCACGGCGATCAAAGAATTCAGCCAGGCAGATTGCGCACCGACGTTGGCGCCGAAGTAGGTGAAGGCGAAGACTTTCGGGGTGACACCAACGATTGATGTCAGCACAAACCAGGCGAAGGGGAAGCGCAACAGGCCGCAGCCGTAGCTGACGAAATCGAATGAAGAAAAAGCGAAGAGGCGGATGAACAGGAGGACGCCCACAGCCGCGAATGCGCCGCGATCGGCAAGGTACGCCTCGAGCACGGCCAAGCGGCGAGAATCCACGAATCGGTGCGCAATGGACCCTCCAAGACGGCGTGCCAGGAAATAGCACGCCAGCGCACCGCACGTGACGCCAGCCCATGCGAGGGCGAAACCGGCTTGTGGTCCGTAGAGGTAGCCCGCCGCCATCATCAAAGGCTCAGACGGCAGGGGGGCGATGACGCATTGAAGAATGAGCAGTCCGAACAAGGCGAAGTGACCGATGGGTCCTGCGGCACGAATGCGTTCGGCTACCTCGTGCGCCTGCAACGAGACAATGTCGAAGCCCACCGTCGCCCAGACGACGACAGCCAGCAGCGCAATGATGAATGCAGGTATGGCCGCTCTGACCAGAGGCATTTCTCCCCAAATCACCCGAGCGCTGAGTCTAGCTCGGATACGTCCGTATCGAGCAAGGGATGTTCCGCAGCGTAGGGACCCGGCATCAACGGGTAATTCAGGCGTCGGGGCAGCGGCGCTAGTGCAGACTGCCCAACGGCTTATGCAGTGTCTCGGCTACGACTCGGAGCTCGCGCGTTTGCGGACGACGGTCAAGCCATCGGACACGGCGATCATGACCACCTGAACCCGCTTGTCCTTGGCCAGGTAGTCGTTGAGTGCGCGGAGGGCCACCGTATCGTCGGTACTATTGCTCGCATCGATGACCTGTCCCATCCACAAGACGTTGTCGAACAGGATCAGCCCGTTGGTGCGCATGCGCGGCAACAGGGCGTCGTAATAGCTCTTGTAGGAAACTTTGTCGGCATCGATGAACGCGAAGTCGAAACTGCGATCAGCCGGTAACGAAGTGAGCGTTTCAAGCGCGGGCGCGATGCGCAGATCGATGCGATCCGCGACACCAGCTTTGGCGAAATAGCGACGGGCAATGCTGGTCCACTCCTCGCTCACGTCACAGCACAGGAGCGTACCGTCAGGCGGCAAGGCGCGCGCGACGCTGATGGCGCTGTATCCCGTGAAGGTGCCGATCTCGATGGCGGAACGCGCGCCGATCGAGCGCGCCAGCAGATTCATCAGCGTGCCCTGCTCGGGCGCGATCTGCATCATCGCAACCGGACCGAGTTTCTCAGCCGTTTCGGCGGCGAGCTCAGCAAGAATCGGATCGTCGTTGTTGCCGTGCGCGGTGAGATAGTCGTACAGCTCAGGGCTGAGTGGCGTGTATTTCATGGCCGTCAGGTAGCAGAGAAGCGAGCGCGTGACCAAGAGACGGGATCCCTTGATCTCTTCGTCCCTTGCTTCCTACAAAGGACGCTATGCCGTGTCCCTTTTGTGATCTCATTCCGGCGATTCATGCGGGGAAAGAGGAATGCGTCGCGGAGCTGGACGAGTCAGTGGTGATTCTTGCCCACGATCAGTTCTACGCCGGCTACTGCATCGTGGTGTTGAAGGATCACCAAGAGCATCTGGCGGAGCTACCGTCGCCACGGCAGGCGCGGGTGTGGAATGACGTGGCTCGAGTTGCCAGCGCGGTCTCGCAGGCGATGCGGCCGGCGCGGATGAACTACGAGTGCCTCGGCAACATGGTGAATCACATCCATTGGCACATCGTGCCGCGCTATGCCGACGATCCGCGCAAGCACGAGCCAATCTGGCTGCGTCCGGAAGCGGAGCGTCGCGGGAACATGTCGGCCGAGCGTCGCGGCGAAGTGGCCGCGCGAATCCGGCAGGCACTGGCCGCGGTAAAGTGAAGCCCCGGGGCTCAGCGCCGGATAGGTGGCGGATAGCGCTTGAAGCCTAGTCGTAGCGTCCAGCGCTGCCCACTCGGATCGGCGGGATCGGGGGTGAGAAAGTGATCCCACGGATCGAATCCCGGTTGGGTCAGTACGAGACCGCCCATCTCGGGAAACTTCCAATCGCTCCCGACGCGCTCGATCTTGCGCGTGAATCGGCCGCGGTCGTCGGGTGCGAAGACGAGAAAATCGTCGAGCAACGTATCGTCGTTGGCAAAGCGAAAAAGATCGAGCGCATAGAGCCACGGCCGGTCCATGTAGTCGAGCTCGACGGCGGCCAGTACATGATCTGTCGGCTGGCGGCCGCTGAGCAGGCTGCCGATGAAATTGGTCGGATACTTGTGCAGTCGCTTCTCGAGCGTAACGTCGACGGTGACATGAGCGGTGCCAGCGTAATCTGTTGGTGAAGCGAACGCCCGCGGTCGGTGCCTGCCACAGCGGATCTGAGCTGAACACGAGCCGGCCGGGGATTGCAGCCAGCGGCTTGTAGTCGAGATCTGTGATCTTCAGCGTGACGTCGAGCGTTGCACCCTGGGTCTGCGACACCATCAGCAGCATGCTGAGCGCGAGCGCGAACGCGACGCGACGAATCGGCCGGAACCTCACGCGCTGGCGCGAATGAAGGCGAGAGTACCGAACGGCGTCATCCAGCGCTCGGTTTCTTCGACATCGGTGAACCCGGCTTCGCTGATGAGTCGAGGCAGCGCACCGCGGAGGTTTGCATCCGTGGTGTCGGCGCCGTCGACGAGGCGGAAGCCCAAGGCCGCGACGCGCATGAGTGCATTGTGGGGCTTGCCCCAATCCGCGACGTGAAACTGCCCGCCGGGACGCAACAAGCGGCGTGCGGACGCGAACGTCTCCTGCTTCTGCGGAGTCGTAAGGTGATGCAGCATCAGCGACGTCAGGATGCGATCGAACGAGCCCGGCTCGAACGGTGGATTGGTCGCGGATCCCTGCCGTAGTTCGATCGGCGCATGGGCACGTGCGATCTTGCGGCGGGCGATGTCGAGGATGCGGGGATCGATATCGACCCCTTTCACCCGCGCCGATGGGCACATCTTGTGAGTCAGAAGGGCGAGCGTTCCGGTGCCGCAGCCGATGTCGAGCACGTCGTGCCCTGCGTCGATGTGCGCGACTTCGACCAGCCGGCTCTTGAAACGCGTCTCGCCAACCAGCGGCGCGAACAAATCGTAGAGCGGGGTCAGCCAATCGCTGCCCAGCGCAGGAACGAAGCGCTCCGTGGATTGACTCATCGCAATTCCTCCAAGCGGCCGATGCCGGGCAAGAACCGGCCTACGGATGCGGCATAGCGCCGGTAACGCTCGCCGTGGGCGCGAGTCAGAAACGGTTCTTCCACCAGTCGAACGTGTATTTCCAACGCAGCGGCCAGCGCGATGATGGCGATAGCCGAGATGACATTGGGAACCAACAAGCTCAAACCGACCATGGCCACGCTCATTGCCGTGAAGATGGGATTGCGGATCCAACGGAACGGACCGACGGCAACGAGAGCGGTCTGCTGGTTGACGTCGACACCAATGCGCCATGAGTTGCCCATGGAGAATTGCGCCCACAGCGTGCCGAGCACGCCGACAACATAAAAACACGCGCCGGCGGCGCGTACCCACGCGGCATCGAATGCGGCTAGCGGCTCAACTGACCCCGTCAGTTGTCCGATCGGCGCAGCGAACCCCGCCACCATCGCCACGGCGAAGAGCACACCACCGAACCATTCGACCGAGCCAGGTCGACCGGAGAGCCCGACGAACCCGCTCGATCCCGTCCGTCGGTAGTGGATCCAACTGCGTAGTCCGAAGGCGAGTAGAAAAAAGATGATGCAACCCACCAGTGCGCCGAGCGCGGTGTCTTGATTGGTCATGAAGGGCAAGATATGAGCAATTACTCGGATTCGCTACTCGGATTCAAACCCATGGCCTTTGCCCGTCGCGCAGATACGCTGCGCCCGCGAAAACAGCCGCGCCAAGCACGGTCGCGCGAGACCGTCGACGCCATCCTCGGAGCAGCGGCTCAGGTTTTCGCGGCACAGGGATATGCCGGTACGACGACGAATCACATTGCCGCACGTGCCGGCGTGTCGATCGGCTCCCTCTACGAATACTTCCCGAGCAAGGACGCGCTACTGGTGGCGCTGACCGAAGCGCACATCGCCGAGGGCGCAGCCATCCTCGACAAGGTGTGGACCGAGGTCGCGGGCGACACCGACATGCGCGCGGTCGTGCGTCGCTTCGCGCGGGCGATGTTCGATCTGCATGCGCGCGATCGGAACCTGCATCGGCTTCTATTCGAGGAGGCGCCGCTGCCACGGCGAACCAGACAGCGAGTCGCCGCGACGGAGGATGAGATCGCGGCGCGCATCGAAGGCTTCCTGCGTGCGAACCCCGATATCACCCGGCGCGATCCAGCCCTCGCGGCGGCGGTCATCGTTCAGTGCGTCGAAGCGTTGACCCACAAGCTGGTCGTGCACGGCGATGGGAAGGCCGCGCGGGACGTGTACGCGGAAGAGATCGTTGCCCTGGTGACGTCGTACCTGGCCGCTTCACCCGGCAAGGAGTGAGTCGCGGGCGGCGTCGGACGCGACCCGCCCGCGACCCGAATAGCGAGGGTTAGCTTATGGGCAGCTGAGATCAGCGACGCCGTTGTCGAACGTGTCGCAGTCAATCGTCAGGTTATCCATCGTATTGATCATCAGGCAGGTACGGCACTCGACGCGGTCGATGACGCAATCGCGCGCGACGTCACCGCCGAGCCCATTGCACTCAGGACCCGAGAACACGACGGTATCGACGCCCTGATCGACGCAATAGTTCTGATACTCAGCGGTGAGGTTAGCGACGATCTTTCCCAGCTGATTGTTCGGATTGGCCGCGACCGATAGCAGGTTGGGATCCATCCCCGAATTATCCCAGCACGTTTCGATGTCGTCGCCCGAATCCGCGCCGTCGAAAAATGGGTCCTTGCCGACCTTGAGCGCGGCCTTCTTACACTTGCGGAAGACACGCGGCATCGTCGCCGCGAGCTTGTGAATCCACTTGCTCATGAAGCGTTGGCAGTAGCACTGGTCGGGATGCGTCTCGCAAACGAATAACCCGTTGTCGATCGGGTTTCCGAACAAATCGTGCAGCAGGTCGATGCTCGCCTGTTCCGCGGCATCGTTGACAGTGACGCTATCCTCTTTGGCGAAGTTAGGAACGACTCCAGGCGTCGTACAAAAACTTGTTTCGTGCGCGCTCGTCTTACCTTCGCGCTTTGCGATCTTGCCGAGTCGGTCGGCGGTGAGGCATTGCTCGGCCGTCATCGACTCCAGCCGCCCTTGGCCGTAGTCCTTGATGCACGCGCGATTGTCCGTGCATTGGGTCTCGTGCAGCTTGGTGCCGTTCTTGTTCATCGCGTTGATGCACTTCTGCTGAGCCGTCGTTTGCACCTGCGCCGATGCAGCTCCACTGCTGAGCAGGAGTACGGACGCGGTTACCAGGTAGAATCGGATCGAGTTACGCATGCTCTGCTGACCTCCATCTGCGAGAAGGTCTCACGGAAAGTGCTCTGATTCCACCAGAAAGAGTATGCGTCTGTGCTTATACGTCGCCACACAGCAGACCGCACAGGTACTCGGTGATCAGCCGCTGCGCGGTGATCTGAGTAGACCGGCAACCCCAGCCGCCGAGACGGCGCGGCTCCGGGTTAACGGGCCTTCGTGGCGTCGATGCGCGCTTGCGCCCAGCCGATGTCGACCTGTGCTGCCGCGTATTCCGCATCGGGTGGCGAGAGATCTTCGAGACGTTCCTGCGCTGCGCGCAAATCGGCTTCCGCGCGCGTGCGATCGATGTCCTCGGCACGCTCGGCCGCGTCGGCGAGGACGGTCATCACGTTGTCGGCCACCTCGGCGAATCCACCGCGCAGCGCGATGCGTTGCACGCCGGCTGCGGATTTGACGGTCATGACGCCTGGTTCGAGCGACGTCAGGAACGTGATGTGATTCGGTAACACGCCGAACTCGCCGGCCGTGCCCGGAGCGGTCACCTCGAGAACGGACTCGTCGAGCAACAACGCCCGCGGCGTCACGATGCGAAGCTGAAAGGTGTCAGCCATGGCTCGTCTCGGTCCTCAGTCCTCGCCCCTCAGTCCTGCTCACGCGGCGAGACTCTTCGCGTTCTCGATGACGTCTTCGATCGTTCCCATCATGTAGAAGGCCTGCTCGGGCGTGTCGTCCATGCGGCCTTCGACGATTTCCTTGAAGCCGCGGATGGTGTCGGCGAGCTTCACGTACTTGCCTTTGCGGCCCGTAAACGCTTCGGCGACATTGAACGGCTGCGACAGGAACTTCTGGATCTTACGCGCGCGGGCCACGGCGAGGCGGTCGTCTTCCGACAGCTCGTCCATGCCGAGAATGGCGATGATGTCCTGCAGATCGCGGTAGCGCTGCAAGACTTCCTGCACCTGGCGCGCGACCTTGTAGTGTTCCTCGCCGACGACGTTGGGATCGAGAATACGCGAGGTCGAATCGAGCGGATCCACCGCGGGGTAGATGCCCAGCTCGGCGATCTGACGCGACAACACCGTTTGTGCATCCAGGTGCGCGAATGTGGTTGCCGGTGCGGGGTCGGTGAGGTCGTCTGCGGGCACGTAGATTGCCTGCACCGAGGTGATCGATCCCTTCTTGGTGGTGGTGATGCGCTCCTGGAGCTCACCAAGGTCCGTCGACAGCGTCGGCTGATAGCCCACGGCAGATGGCATGCGGCCGAGCAAAGCGGACACTTCCGAGTTCGCCTGAGTGAAGCGGAAGATGTTGTCGATGAAGAGCAACACGTCTTTCCCTTCCTCATCGCGGAAATATTCGGCCGCGGTGAGGGCGGTCAGCGCTACGCGCGCACGGGCGCCGGGCGGCTCGTTCATTTGTCCGTAGACCAGAGCGGCGCGCTCGATAACCCCGGACTCCTTCATTTCGAGGAGGAGATCGTTGCCTTCGCGGGTGCGCTCGCCGACGCCGCCGAACACCGAGTAACCGCCGTGCTGTTTGGCGACGTTGTTGATGAGCTCCATGATGATGACGGTCTTGCCGACGCCCGCGCCGCCGAACAAGCCGATCTTGCCGCCGCGCGGATACGGCGCGAGCAGATCGACGACTTTGATACCGGTTTCGAAGGGCTCGACCTGGGTAGCCTGATCCGTGAAAGACGGCGCTGGGCGATGGATCGGGTACTTCATCTTCGTCACCACCGGGCCGAGCTCGTCGACGGGCTCGCCGATGACGTTGAGAATGCGTCCAAGCGTTTCGGGGCCCACCGGCACCATGATCGCGTCGCCGGTGTCTTGCACTTCCATGCCGCGCACCAGCCCTTCGGTCGCGTCCATGGCGATGCAGCGCACGGTCTTTTCACCGAGGTGCTGCGCCACCTCGACCACCAGGTTCAATGGCTGATCGTTGATGGCCGGGTTGGTCAGGCGCAGGGCGTTGTAGATCGGCGGCAAATCCCCAGTGAACTCGACGTCCACGACGGGACCAATGACCTGTGTAATCTTGCCGATGTTCATGTGCAGCGTCCTCCGTGCGGCATCGCTCAGCCCTTCAGGGCTTCAGCGCCGCCGACGATCTCCATGAGCTCTTTCGTAATCGCGGCCTGCCGCGCCCGGTTCATCTCGAGGGTCAGGCGGCCGATCATGTCCGAAGCGTTGGTGGTAGCACTATCCATTGCCGTCATCTGGGCGCCGAAGAAGCTGGCCAGCGACTCGAGGAAGGCGCGGTCCAGGACCGTGGCGATGTATTGGCGCAGCAACCGATCCAGCAACGTGGCTGGGTCGGGCTCGTACAGGTAATCGGCGAGTGCGGCGTCGCCAGCCGTTTCAGTGCTGACAGGTAACAATCGATCGATGGTCGGGACTTGCGAGAGGGCCGAGCGGAATGCGCTGTAGAGAATGTAGACCCCGTCGGTTTCGCCGGCGACAAAGTCGCGAGCAAGCTCAGTCCCGAGTTGTACAGCTAAGGCGTGCCCCGGCCCGCCAGGGATATTGGCATGTGTCGCACGCAGCGGGATGCTGCGGCGCTTGTAGTAGTCCGTACCCTTGCGGCCGACGATCGTGATGCGGACGTCAGTGCCTGCGTGCTCGCGGCGAAATTGCTCCGCCTTACGAATCAAGTTGGTGTTGAACCCGCCGCACAGACCGCGATCGCTGGTGACCAGGATGAGGTCGATGCGATGTTCGCTGTCGCGCGACGCAAGCAGCGGGTGAGAATCTGCGGCGACGCGTGCGGCGACGTTACGCAACAACGCGTTGATCTTCTCGGCATACGGGCGTGCCCGCGTCGCTGCTTCTTGCGCGCGCCGCAGCTTCGCCGCCGCGACCATCTTCATGGCCTTGGTGATCTGTTGCGTGCTTTTCACCGACGCGATGCGCCGGCGGATGACTTTGAGCGATGCCATGACTGGACGGAGCGCTCCGCGCTACGCGACGAATTCTTTCTTGAACTCGTCCAGGGCCGCCACCAGAGCGGCCTTCACCTGATCGTGATCTGTTTCTTCTCGAGGATGAGCTTGAACAGCTCCGGCCGACGATTCTCGATGAAGCGGAAGACCTCGGACTCGTAACGCTTGAGACTGGCGGGCGGCAACTCGTCGAAATAGCCGTTGATGGCCGCCCAGATGATGATCACCTGACGCTCGATCGGCAACGGCAAGTATTGGTCCTGCTTCAGGATCTCGACCAAGCGCGTGCCGCGATTCAAAAGACGCTGTGTCGCCGCGTCGAGATCGGAGCCGAACTGCGCGAAAGCCGCCATCTCACGGTACTGGGCCAGGTCGAGGCGGAGGGAGCCCGCGATTTGACGCATGGCTTTGATCTGCGCGTTACCGCCGACGCGTGAGACGGAAATGCCGACGTTGACGGCCGGCCGTTGACCCGAGAAGAACAGATCGCTTTCGAGGAAAATCTGTCCGTCGGTGATGGAGATGACGTTGGTCGGGATGTAGGCCGACACGTCGCCCGCTTGTGTTTCGATGATGGGCAACGCGGTCAGCGATCCGCCACCCTGCTCGGCGCTCATCTTCGCCGCGCGCTCGAGCAAGCGGGAGTGAAGATAGAACACGTCGCCGGGGAACGCTTCGCGTCCAGGCGGCCGCCGCAGCAGCAGCGATAACTGGCGATACGCCACGGCCTGCTTCGACAGGTCATCATAGATCGCCAACGCATGGCGGCCAGAATCGCGGAAGTACTCTCCCATCGCGCATCCAGAGTAGGGTGCGATGAACTGGAGCGGGGCAGACTCGGACGCCGTGGCGGCGATGACCGTGGTGTATTCCATCGCACCGGCGCGAGTGAGGCGATCGACGATCTGCGCGACGGTCGAGCGCTTCTGACCGATGGCGACGTAGAAACAGAAGACGTCGCCGCCCTTCTGATTGATAATCGTATCGATGGCGACGGCGGTCTTGCCCGTACCGCGATCGCCGATGATGAGCTCACGCTGACCGCGTCCGATGGGGATCATCGAATCGATGGCCTTGATGCCGGTCTGCATCGGTTCGCGCACCGGTTGGCGCGCAACGATGCCGGGAGCCTTGAGCTCGATCCGGCGCGTGTGCGGCGTATCGATTGGACCCTTGCCGTCGATGGGTTGGCCGAGGGCATCGACGACGCGTCCGAGCAAAGCCTCGCCGACCGGGACTTCGGCGATACGACCGGAGCGGCGGACTTCGTCACCTTCCTTGATGTGGTGCGACTCACCGAAGATTGCGACGCCGACGTTGTCCTCTTCGAGGTTGAGCACCATGCCGTAGACGTCGTGCCCGAACTGCACGAGCTCGCCGGCGGCGACCTGATCGAGGCCGTAGACGCGTGCGATACCGTCACCGGTTGCCAGCACGCGCCCGGTTTCACGCACCTCGACTTCGCGCTCGAACTCTTTGATCTGGCGCTTGATGATATCGCTGATTTCCGCGGCGCGAATCTCCATTATGTGCTCGCCCTCCCGAGGTTACGATCAAAATGATCAGCGGTGCGACGTGCCCGCGCACGCCCCGTTCGTTCACCGTACTGATCGCAATCCTCTAGACAGATTCCCTCTCTCACTGCGCGGCGAGCACCACTGACGACGAGTCAACGCGGGCTCAGCCGATGTTCCCCTATAAGCCCGCGCGACTCCCTGCAATAGAGGCGGACAGGCGCTCGAGCTGCGTACGCAGACTGCCGTCGTACACTTTCCCTTCGATCTCGACGATGGCGCCACCGAGGATCTCGGGCTTGACGTCCAGCGTTGGCAACACACGCTTGCCGGTCAGGCCGGCGAACGTGGTTACGATCTCGTTGGTTTGGCTGTCCGAGAGCGCGACCGCGCTGGTGATGTGCGCGCGCACTTGCTCAAGGTGCTCATCCAGCAAGCGGCGATAGTACGCGGCGATATCGGACAATTGATCGAGGCGATGATGGTCGGCGAGGAGCCCAACGAAGTTGCGCATCGTCGTGCTGAGCCCGAGCTGGTCGGCCAACGTTTGCGCGATGGCATGACGCGCCGAAGCGGATAGCAAAGGGTTCGACAGCGTCTCCGCGAGGACCGGATCATCCGCGAGACGGGCGAGGCGCTCGATCTCAGCGGCCACAGGTTCCAATGTGCGCTCGTCGTTGGCGAGCGAGAACAGCGCCTTGGCGTAACGGCGAGCAACGTTCATGACCGCACCTGCTTCAGGAAGTCACCGATGAAACGATCGTGATCCGCGGCCGTCAGCTCTTTGCGGGCGCGTTCCGTGGCGAGCGCAAGCGCGCGGCGTGCCACCTCGTCGCGGAGCAACGCCTGCGCGGCGCGTTGCTCTTGTTCGGCAGCGCGTACGGCATCGCGGCGAATGCTGTCGGCGGTTCGCTGCGCGGCCGCCATCATGTGCTCCCGCTCTCGCGCGATGTCGGCGCGCGCTTGCGCGCGGAGCGCGTCGATCTCGGTCTGCAATCCGCTGAGACGGCGCTCCCACTCCTGCTTCAACTGCTCCGCTTCACGTTTGGCTCGCTCCGCCTGCTCAAGCGTCTGCACGATCGCGGCGTGCCGTGTGCTGACCCAATCGCGAATCGAGGGCCACGCCAAGCGCGACATCAAGAAGATGAAGAGCCCGAAATTGATCGCGGAGAAAATCAGTGTCGCCCATGGGATTCCATGGTGCTCTTCATGATGTGCGCCGCCTTCGGAAGCGAGCACGAGTGTCGGAAGTGCGAGCAGCGAAACAACGAGCACGGAACGCAGCGCGCGCATCAGGCCGCCTCCTTGCCACTGCAGCGACTGAGCATTTCGTCGGCGACGGATTGGGCTTGAGCCAGTAGGGTTTGGCGTGCGCTACCAATCTCTTGCGTGACGGCTTCGCGCTGACGCGCCACCGCGTTCGAGGCGTCGGTGCGTGCCGCGGCGAGGGCCTGGTCGGATTCTTCCTGCGCGCTCTTGCGTGCGGCTTCCGACTGTTGCGCGAGCTCCACGCGGGCGGCCGCAACGGCGCCATCGTAGCGGGTACGGGCGGCGTCGGCGTCCGCGGACAGCGCAGTCGCGGTAGCCTGTGTGCCGGTGGTGCGCGCGTGGCGTGCATCGACCACTTGCGAGAACGGGTCGAACACCAAGCGCTTCAAGAATGCCCACACCACGATGAACGTGATGATCTGCAAGAGGACGGAATAGTCGACTGCTAAACTCATTTGGCTACCGGTGCCGAGGTCGCCCAGGCTGCGACGGCGCAGCGGACGACATCGATGCTGTGCTGAATTTCAGGAGACGGCGTTGCGCGCAACGCCGGACTAACGCGATGCGTCGAACCTTATGCTTCTGACGAACGGCGTGCAATGGCACCGCGGTCGTCTTTGGGGAAGAGCGCAACCTTCTTGTCGCTGCGATCACTCTGGCTCTCGTCCGCGCCCATCTTGCAGTTCCCCTCGAAGACAACGCCTTCGTGGATCACGAGGCTCGGGGTGACGAGATTGCCCATGAGCCGCGCGGGCGCGCGTAACTCGACGCGTTTGCGGGCGGTGATATCCCCTTGGACGCGACCGTGTACGATCACGGTGTTGGCTTGGATCTGGGCATTGATGACGGCGGAGTCGCCGATGGTAACCGTGTCCTTCGCATGGATCTCACCGTCGACCTGACCGTCGATGCGGACACTGCCGTCGAACGACAACTTGCCCTCAACGCGGCTGCCCTGCCCGAGATGAGCCTGCACGTCGCGAGCGGTCAGATCATGCCGCGGCGGCTCCACCGGTTGATGGGGCTCGTCGTGGCGCTGACTCTTGTCCTCCTTGACGAACAACGGCATCGCGCCTCCTTGCTAATGGTCGTTTTGGGGAAGAAAAGCGCGGCGCTTATAGCCTACGCCTACCGCTGAAGTCAAAATGCGGGCGCGAGTTTTATAGCCCGCGCAGTCGCTCGATGAGCCCATTGAGCTCGTCCAGCGAGTAGTACTCGATCTCTATTTGCCCACTGTTGCCTTTTTTCGCGCGAATGCGAACGCGCGTCCCGAGTGCGCGACACAGATCGTCGGCGGCGCGCGCGACATCGACATCCTCTTCGCCCGATCGGCGTGCGAGATTCTCAGCATCACGCACGGACATGCGCCGCTCGGTGATGGTCGAAGCGGCGGCGGATTGCGCTCCGGCGGGCAACGACAAGATGCTGCGCGCGTGTCCTGCAGTTAGCTTCCCGGAGCGAATCTGCTCCTGAATCTCGGGCGGCAGCTGCAATAACCGAACGCTATTTGCCACTGCAGAACGACTCTTGCCGACTCGGTGCGCAACTTCGTCTTGAGTCAGGCCGAATTCGTCGAGAAGTCGCCTATATGCGCGAGCCTCTTCAACCGCGTTGAGGTTTTCGCGCTGGATATTTTCAATGAGGGCCAGCTCGAGAGATTCCCCGTCCGGCGTCTCGCGAACGATTACCGGCACGGTGTCGAGCTGGGCGATCTGTGCGGCGCGAAAGCGCCGCTCGCCAGCGATCAACTGAAATCCGCTTCCAAATGGGCGGACCAGAAGCGGCTGCAACAAGCCTTTCTCGCGAATCGACGCCGTCAGATCGTGGAGTGCATCGTCGGCGAAAAGTTCTCTGGGCTGAAACGGGTTGGGTTGAATCGATGAGAGCGGTACGTTCTGCAACCCTTCACTCACAGCCGGTGCGGGTTCCTGAAAGTCCGCCATGGGTATCAGCGCACCCAACCCTCTTCCCAACGCCCTCCTACGCGCTTCCATGCTCACGCTCCTCCTCCTCATCCGTCTTCGCTTCCGCGGTTTCTGTAGCCGCGCTGACCGCACGCTCTTTATCGGCCGACCCGGTACCCATCAGCTCACGCGCGAGGTCGGAATAGGCCTGCGCCCCCCGCGATGCAGGATCGTAGAGGGACACGGGTAAGCCGTGACTAGGTGATTCGCTGAGACGCACATTCCGTGGAATGACGGTGTTGAACACCTGATCCGGAAAATGCGCACGCACCTCATCTACCACCTGATGGGACAAGCTATTACGTGTATCGAACATCGTCAGTAGGATACCGGCGACCGCCAGCGATGGGTTCAGTCGCTGCTTGATCAGACCGATCGTATCCATCAAGGCGCTGAGCCCTTCCAGCGCGAAGTACTCGCACTGAAGCGGGACAATCACAGCGTCGGCCGACGTCAGACCGTTTACGGTCAAGAGCCCGAGCGAGGGCGGACAATCGATGAGAATGACTTCGTATCGCTCACGGACCGCCTTCAGTGCTTCAGAGAGACGAAACTCGCGCGCGAGCGCCGAGACGAGCTCGAGCTCGGCGCCGACGAGATCGCGATCCGCGGCGAGAAGATGAAGTCCCGCCGGCTCAACCGTACGCACCGCCTGCTCGACGGTACTCTCGCCCATGATGACGTCGTAAACGGTACGACTGCCGGTCTGGGCGCGCGCCCCCAACCCGCTGGTCGCGTTGGCCTGCGGATCGAGGTCGACCACCAGCGTTGGGTGCTGCTGCAGCGCCAAGCTGGCCGCCAAATTCACCGCTGTGGTTGTCTTGCCAACGCCACCCTTTTGGTTGGCGATGCAAATGACCCGCGCCACCTGCTCCACCTCTTCGTCGTCGCGACCGGTATCACAGGGGCTGGTTCAAAGGAAGGTTACGACCTCCTCAAAGTGGTGTTTCACGTGAAACTCGAGGGCGAGGTTTACACGTGGATCGACTTATCGGACATCGCCATGCCTCGGTGGCCTTGGCCGCCCGATTTCGGGCCTGTTTCACGTGAAACGCAGCTCGAGCGCGTAGCGTCGGGACCCATCCGGAAGCATGTAGTCGACGGCCCGCTCCAGAACCAGGCGACTTCCCTGCAGCGCCGGAAGCTCGGTGGCGTAGTTGGGACCCTTCATTGCCAGCAGACGGCCACCCGTCTCGAGAATCTGCGCCGCGCTCATGGCGAGATCCCCCAACGTCGACAATGCGCGCGCCGTCACGGTGGTGAAACCGTCAGCTGACGTTGCCCGTTCTCGGAACAGTTCAATGCGCTCGTTTACCACTCGAGCGTTTCCGAGACCGCAACGTGCAGTCGCCTCAGCCAGGAAACTGGCCTTCTTCTGATTACCTTCGACCAGAGCAAACGACGACTCGGGTCTGACAATAGCCATCGGTATGGCCGGAAAGCCGCCACCGCTACCGAGATCCGCTACACGCTCAGAGTCCGCGATCAGCGACGCCGCGACGAACGAATCGGCGAAGTGCTTGATCAGGATTTCTTCCGGTCGCGTCTGGGAGACCAGATTCATCCTCCGGCTCCACAGCAGGAGCGTCTCGAGATGCAACCGACTCTGATCGAGTTGGGCTTCGCTCAACGCCACGTCAAACGAGCGCAGCCATAGCTGGAGGGCGCGCAGGTCGAACGAGGCCACGCTCAGCCAACGCGGCGCTTGAGATGAACCGAGAGCAGAGAAAGCGCCGCCGGTGTGATGCCTGGTATACGCGACGCCTGTCCCAACGACTGCGGACGAACCGAAGCGAGTTTTTCGCGCACCTCGCGGGAAAGGCCGCGGATCCGGGCGTAGTCGAAATCGGTCGGAATCGCGGCTTGCTCCATGCGGGCGAAGCGCTGAACGCCTTCTTCCTGGCGCTTCAGATAGCCCTCGTACTTCAGCGAGGTTTCAACTTGCGCGATGACGTCATCAGAAAACGGTTCGTTGTCGAACTCGCCCAGCGACCAGACGCGCGCGAAATCCATCTCAGGCCGGCGCAGAATCTGCGCCATAGAAGTCGCGTTCTTCAGGGGCGTGGTTCCCGCAGCAACGAGGGCGTCGTTAACGCTTTCTGACGGAGTCAGGATCGTACGCTCGAGCTTGTCGATGATGGCGGCGATCGCCGTCTTCTTCTCTAGGGTGCGCGTCTGGTCCTCGTGGGGTACTGCTCCGCATGCGAAACCGATGTCACGCAAGCGCAAATCGGCGTTGTCCTCGCGCAGCAGCAGGCGATACTCCGCACGCGACGTAAACATTCGGTACGGCTCGCCACCAACCCCACGCGTCACCAGATCGTCGACGAGCACGCCGATGTAGGCCTGGTCACGGGTGAGAACCATCGGCGGCGCGCCGCGCAGGCTGAGCGCGGCATTGATGCCCGCCATCAGTCCCTGTGCGGCGGCCTCTTCGTATCCGGTCGTGCCGTTGATCTGTCCGGCGTGAAAGAGGCCGGGGATCAGCTTCGTTTCGAGCGACGGCATGAGTTGGGTCGGATCAACGTAGTCGTATTCGATCGCGTAGCCGGCGCGCATGATGACCGCGTTTTCCAAGCCTGCGATGGAGCGCACCATCGCCGTTTGTACATCGAGCGGAAGGCTGGTGGAGAGACCGTTAGGATACACCTCGATCGTCTCGCGACCTTCTGGCTCAAGGAAAATCTGGTGTCGATCCTTGTCGGCGAAGCGCACGATCTTGTCCTCGATCGACGGACAATAACGCGGGCCGCGTCCATGGATGAGACCGGAGAAAAGCGGCGATCGCGATAGGCCCGAGCGAATGATCTCGTGCGTGCGCGCGTTGGTGTAGGTGATGTGACAGGGGATCTGATCCTGAGTGATGCGCGTAGTGGAGAACGAGAAGGGGATTGGTGGATCGTCGCCGGGCTGGGTCTCCAATCGGCTATAATCGATCGATCGAGCGTCCAACCGTGGGCACGTACCCGTTTTAAGGCGGCCCACCCGAAAGCCGTGTGCTGCAAGTTGCTCACTCAAGCCGACGGCGGCAAAATCTCCGGCTCGGCCAGCCGCATAGTTCTTCAGGCCGACATGGATCAGTCCGTTGAGGAATGTTCCGGTCGTCAGAATCACCGTGCGGCCGAGGATCTGTTCACCCATCTGGGTCTCGACGCCATGGACCACGCCGTCTTCCAGCAACAGGCGTTCGATGCTGCCTTGATAAACAGTCAGTCGCTCTGCGCGTTCTACCCGATGCTTCATGCGCTGCCGGTAGAGCATCTTGTCGGCCTGTGCGCGCGATGCACGTACCGCCGGACCCTTGCGGGTGTTCAGTTGGCGGAACTGGATCCCCGTCTCATCGATCGCGCGACCCATTTCACCGCCAAGCGCATCGATTTCTTTGACAAGGTGCCCCTTGCCGATGCCGCCGATCGCGGGATTACACGACATCTGGCCGATATGATCGAGGTTGAGCGTGACGAGCACGGTGGTGCAGCCCATGCGACTCGACGCCAGTGCGGCCTCGATTCCCGCATGTCCCGCTCCGACGACGATGACGTCAAATTGTGTGGTGAATGGCCCCATAACGCTACCGTCAAGCTCCCAACCTACGCGTGAAGCGTTTCACGTGAAACGTGGACTACTTTCCCAGGCAAAATTCCGCGAAGACCGCGTCCAGCACTTCTTCACTGGTCACAGCTCCGGTGACGCTTCCGATATGATCGAGGCTCGCTTGAACGTCAACCGCGATGAGGTCTGGCGCGACACAGTCCTCGATGCCTTCCAGCGCAATGCTGAGAGCGTCGCGCGCTTTAAGCAGCGCGTCGCGCTGCCGTGATCGCGTCAGAACGGGCGCTCCATCGGTCGGAGCAACTGTCGCTCGTTGGAGAACGGCCCGGCGCAGGTCGGTCAGACCAATCAGGTCGGTCGCCGAAACCCGGACGAATGATTCACCGATCAGCTGTTGAAGATCGGCAGCGCTCCAACGGTTTGGCAGATCGGTCTTGTTCAGCACCGGCAGGACATGTGGACCGATGGGTAGGATGGGCGGCTCGGGACTGACCGATTGATCGATTACCAGCAGTGTAAGGTCGGCCGACTGCGCGACGCTGTGCGCGCGATCGACGCCCATGCGCTCGATTTCGCTAGGAGCTTCGCGAATTCCCGCCGTATCGCTGAGGATCACGCTGACGCCGTCGAAGTCAGCCGACTCTTCGATGACATCGCGCGTCGTTCCTGCGATGGGCGTGACGATCGCCCGATCCTCCCCGAGTAAGGCATTGAGAAGACTAGATTTTCCAGCATTGGGACGCCCGGCAATTGCAACCCGCAACCCCTCGCGTGCGATGCGGCCGCGGTCATACGTCTGCAAGAGACCGTCAACGGCTGCGTGCACTACGATCAAATCTTCGCGCAACGCCGCCGAATCCACGCCGACGTCCTCGTCCGAAAAATCGATCTGAACTTCCAGATGCGCTTTCACGCGGATGAGACGTTGGCGCAAATCATCGAGGTGGCGCGCCAAGCGTCCGTACAGCTGATGGGCGGCTTGGGCTGCGCTCTCAGCAGTTCGAGCGTGGACCAAATCGATGACTGCTTCCGCCTGGGTCAACTCGAGCTTGCCGTTGAGGAACGCGCGCTTGGTAAATTCGCCCTTCACTGCCGCGCGCGCGCCGTGTCGCAAGACCGCTTCCAACGCGGTGCGCAACACGGCGGGGCTGCCGTGACAATGCAGCTCGAACACATCTTCGCCGGTGTAGCTCTGTGGCGCGCGCATGAGGACGGCCATCGCGTCGTCCACCACCAAACCAGCGGCGTTGACGACCTGACCGTGGTACAGGCGATGCGATTCCCACGCGCGATGCCGAGCACGACGAAAGACGAGGTCAGCGATCCGCGGCGCCAGCGGTCCACTGACGCGGATGATGCCAATACCTCCCACGCCGGCGGCGGTCGCCACCGCCGCAATCGTATCCGCTTCGTACATCAGTCAACGCCCGTCATCCCGGGTGCCGACGCGTGGGCGAGGTCAGCTCTCGCGCGATGATCGTCGTGAGCGGCGCTCACCGCCGCGTTCACCTTCCGGAATGATGAGGAGCTTGCGAAAGAATCCCTTGCCGGCGCTGCGTGTCGTCAACGCGCGCTCGTTCTGCAGCGCGAGGTGCACGATACGACGATCGCGCGGGCTCATCGGATTCAGCGTGACCGTCTTGCCGCGCTTGCGTGCGCGCTCGGCGAGTCGGCGCGCCAATTCTTCCAGGGATTGGCGCCGGCGTTCGCGATAGTTCTGCGAGTCGACCACCACGCGCCCCGCGCCTTCGTCCTCGCGCGCGACGATGCGATTGGCGATGTACTCGAGCGCATCGAGCGTTTGCCCCCGGCGTCCGATGAGCATGCCACTGGTATCGCCGTTGATCAGCAGGCGCGGCCCCGCGTCGTCGTTCATCGCTTCGACCGTGGCTTCGACGCCGATCAATGTAATCAGCTCGGCGAGCATGGTGCGCGCACGCTCGAGCGTCTGCGCATCAACGGGTTCGCTGGCAGGTTCCGCTTGTCGGGGTACGGGCGCCGGTCGTGCAGGTCGAGGTGGCGGTGGAGTGGGCGATGACTCCGCCTTGTGTGCCGCTCGAGGTTCTGGAACGGGAACAGGTGCTGGACGCACGCTAGGGGTCGGAGCAGGTTGAGTGGTGCGGACGCCATCAAAATTCTGAGAACGCAACGTCGCCCGCACGCGAGCGGGCTTGCTACCGAGACCGAACAGACCACGGGTAGCGTTCGCAAGAATGTCGACGTTGACCTTGTCGCGGGTCACGCCGAGTTGCTGCAGGGCACGCTCGATCGCTTCATCGATGCTGCTACCCTCGGCTTCTACGTTGTTCATTGCACAGACCCCTTGTGCCGCAAGGCACTTACTTTTTGTCGGGTCGATTGACGGTGTACTGCTGGATGATGGTGAGGATGTTATTCACCAGCCAATAGAGCGTCAAACCGGACGGGAAATTGATGAACATGAAGGTGAACATCACCGGCATGATCAACATCACGCGCTGCTGAACCGGATCGGCCGTCGTGGCCGGTGTCATCAATTGTTGCACGAACATGCTGACACCCATGAGCCCGGTGAGGACTGGGATACCGGGTTGCTCGACGAAGGGCAGCTGGATGGATCCCAAGCGGTCAGGTGCCGAGAGATCGTGAATCCATCCCGCGAACGGTGCGTGGCGCAGCTCCACGGCATTGAGGAGCGCGTTGTAGAGCCCGACGAACACGGGAATCTGCAGGACCATTGGCAAGCAACCGCCCAGCGGATTCACCTTGTGACGGCGGTAGAGCTCCATGATCTCTTTGTTCAGGTCATCGGGTTTGTCTTTGAACTGCTCCCGAATCTTGGCCATCTGCGGCTGCAGCTTCTGCATTTCGCGCATGGACTTCAGGCTCGAGCGCGTGAGAGGAATGAAGAGCACCTTGATGATGACGGTCAAGAGGATGATGTCGACGCCATAGTTGCCGGTGATGCGATGCAAGAGCTTGAGCGCTTGCAAGAGAGGAAGGGCGATGAAGGTAAACCAGCCGAGATCGACCGCGCGACGGAGTCCGTGCTCTTCGGCCTCGAGTATCTTGATATCCTTCGGCCCGACGTACACGTCGACGCTGCTGTGCAATTGCGTCGGCGGCAGCAGCAACTGCGTCTCGACCAGGTCCTCGTGACGCTTGACCCACATGCGAGTCTCGCCCGACTCGACGGTGGGTATCAGGGTGATCAAGAAATATTGCCCACTGTAGCCAACCCAGCGTACGTCCTTCTCGTGAATCGGCTCCAGCTTGTCCCACAGGACGTGCTCGAGCTTGTCGTTGCGGATGGCCACGTGCGAATTGAAGAGGATTTCCTGTCCCGGTACGTGGACGCGGGGCACGAACTTGTCCCAGCTGACGCCGAGCTCGCTGAATTGTCCCTCTGCGCCCTGCACATCGACGGTTAATCCGAACAGGTAGCGTGCCGCATCGGCGTCGATGCGCTTGGTGATCGTGACGCCATCGAGTTGCCCCGTAAAGGTGATCGACCCTTTATCCGCTTCGCGGAGGACCAATTCGTCACGATCAGCGCGATAGCTGATGCTCGCATCGGTGACTTTGCGCGACGTACCGCGCAGCTCGAGTCCGAGAGGAAGATTAGCCGGCGTCGCGTCGATGAGGAGATCGAGATCTGGACTGTCGCGGTCCACACTCTTGCGATAGCCCTTGAGCACGAAGCTCTTCAGGCGGGCGCCGGCAGTGGTGAACGTGGCGCGGTAGAGGTGTGTTTCGAGCACGATGTCACGGCCGGCGATGGGCATTGCGGGTGGCGCTGCAGGCTGTTCATCGTGCGGTGTGTCGGCCATCGCGGGCGTTCCCGAAACCGGGGCCACTTCGGCGGTCGGCGCGGCGACCTGCTCATAATCGGGCGGGGGCGGCGGGTAGTAGAGCTTGAGCAGCTCTTGGTAACCCAACAGGATGCAAAGCGAGACGACAAACGCGAGTAGAGCGCGGCGTTCCATAAGACGGGAATCCTCAACGCCGCGTCAGGCGACCGGGTCGTAGCCGCCCGGATGGAATGGATGGCACCGGGCGACGCGACGGAGACCAAACCAACTTCCACGAGCGAGGCCGTGTCGGTCAATGGCTTCGGCAGTATACGCGGAACAGGATGGGACAAATCGGCAACGATTGCCGACTAGGGGAGATACGAGGAGCTGATACAGGCGGATGAGAAAGAGCACGCTCTGCTGCGGCGCCGATTCGAGCGACAGCCGAAGTGTGGGTCGTGTTGCTTGCGCGGTCCGTCCAACGACGGAGGGCAGCGGCGAGGAAGAACTATCCATTCAGCTGAAGGGCCTGTCCGAGCTCGCGTTCAACATCTCGGAAGCCCAGCAGTGGCGCCCCGGGACGCGCGATCACCACGATGTCGAGGATGGCGCGGAGCGCAGACTGGTTGCGGCGAAAGAACTCGCGTACCAACCGGCGTACGCGGTTGCGATGCGGCGCATGTCCGACTTTGCGACTCGTCGTAATGCCGATTCGCGACGAGCCCGTATTCCGCTTGAGTGTCAGCACAATGAAATGCGTCGTGACGCGCCGGCGACCTTCGCGTTGCATCCGCAGAAACTCCGGACGTTTCCGGAGCCGATGACTGCGCGGCAGGCGCTGCGAGACGGACGTCACGCCCAGAGCCGCGCTCAACCTGGCTGCTTAGCGGGTATCGATACCGTCAGACGTTTGCGGCCCTTGTCACGGCGGCGCTTCAGGACCTTGCGGCCTCCGGGCGTGGCCATCCGGGCGCGGAAGCCGTGCGTTCGCTTACGTCGACGATTACTGGGTTGATACGTGCGCTTCATGCTTTCCCCTTGTTTGCGGGGGTCAGAGATTCAATGGCAACGCCACGTGCCTGCGCGCATGGCGGAACCCGCAACCAGAATCACATCGCCGCAGCCAAGTCAATTTGCAGGTCGTGCGGCGGGAAAACTTCAAGACTACTGTGCAGCGGGTGCTGCGCCCTCGGCAGCAGGCGCCGCCGCCGCTTTGGTGAACTTTTTGGCGTGATGTTCTTCGCACAGACTACGCCGTGAACGCGGCTTGCGACAGCCTTCCTCGACACAGGTGCTGTAGCGCGACTTACTCAGCAAACCCTTGCGCCACTTGCGGTAATGACGATCACAATACCCCTTGGCGCGAACGTCCTTCTCGCACTTCTCGGCTTTACACGTTCCCTTGTTCGACATGCATCTCTCCACTTTCTTTCAACGCTCCATAGCACAGCGATTCGCGTTGCGAACCGCGGGTAGGGCTAGCTCCAAAATTCCGGCTTCGAAGGCCGGGACATCAGATCGCCGACGACTTGTCGCGCGAGCTTACCTTCGTGCAGCAACTGGCGGATCTGTTCGGTAATGGGCATCTCGACGCCCGCTTTCTCTGCCAGCGCCGAGACCGTCACGCTATTATTGACTCCCTCGGCCACCATGCGCATCTCTGCGCGAATCGCCGTCAGCGATTCACCCTTGCCGAGGCGCAACCCGACGGTGCGGTTACGGCTGAGATCGCCGGTGCAGGTGAGCACGAGGTCTCCCATCCCCGACAGACCGGACGCCGTGCGCGGGTCACCACCAAGTTTGGTCGCCAAGCGCGCAACTTCTGCCGCGCCACGGGTGATCAATGCCGCCCGTGTACTGTGACCGTACCCCAGGCCGTCACTGACTCCCGCGGCGATGGCGACGACGTTCTTGGCGGCTCCGCCGAGCTCGACCCCGATCACGTCCGTGCTGCTATAGATCCGGAACGTTGGTGCCGAGATGGCCTTTTGCATCATCTCGACGTTCTTCTTATCGGGCGCAGCAACCGTTACGGCAGTCGGCATTCGACCTGCCACCTCGCGGGCAAAGCTTGGACCGGAAAGCGTACCGATCCGTGGCGAAGCGTCCTCGCCGAAGACCTCGGTCAAAACCTGAGTCATGCGCAGGAGCGACCGCGACTCGATGCCCTTGGATGCACTGACGATCAGGGCGTGCGGGTGGCAGTGAGGAACGGCCTGCGTCATCACCTCGCGCATCACATGCGACGGGGAAACCGCCACCAGCAGCTCGCTGCCGCTGACCGCCTCTTCCATTGAAGTCGTCGTGTGCAGGCGATCTGGAAAGGGAAAACCTGCGAGGTACACGACATTCTCGCGCTTGGCGGCAGCTTGCCGCTCCACGGCCGGATCGTGAAACCACAGGTAAACTTCGTGATCGAGCTCTGCGAGCAGGCGGGCGAGGGCTGTTCCCCAGCTCCCACCACCGATAACCCCGACGCGCATGGCGGATGGACCCTTTCTCTGTCGGCAGTTCGCACATTTTGGTGGGCGGAGCAAACGGCGAACCCGGGTGAACACGGGATTATTCGCTTGACCGTCGCTACACCCCTCTGTCACATTCTTTTAATTGAAATTTCACACAGTTCCCTAGGGGGTCTCTCATATGCGCGCTCAAATTCGCTGCGCTCTCGTGGCTGCGGTAACGGCAGTCGCGTTCGTTTGCACAGTCCAACTCACACCGGCCGCGGCGCAATTGGCGACCCCGGAGTTCAAGTGCCAGAACACGGTGGCCAAACAGGGCCGCAAACTGTTTCGCAAGACGTTCAAGACGTTGGCCAAGTGCGAAGACAAGATCAGTAAGGATGATCTGCCTGCCTCGACGGACTGCGCGACAGAAATCGATACCGCCGCCAAAATCGCCGATACGGAAGCCAAGTATCAGCAGAAGCTGATCGATTTTTGCCCGGACGCAGTCGTCGCCAATCTCGATTTTGGGGGCTCGTGCAGCGGCGTGACCACGACGGCGGCGCTGACAAGCTGTTCGATCACCGAGCACGAGAACTCCGCCCAGGACCTCATCGCTCTGGTCTACCCGCGTAACTTGTGTGTCGGCGGCTACCGATCCGGCAGCAGCTGCGCGGTCAACGCCGATTGCCCAATCAGCAATACATGCACGGCAGTCAATCAGAGTCTCGATAGCGACCAACGGAAATGCCAGCGGCTGTTGGGGAAAACGGTCGCCAAGGAAGCCGCGAAGCGCATGGGCACCCTGCAGAAGTGTAAAAAGAAGGTGTCCAGAGGAAAACTACCGGCGGACACAAATTGCGCATCGACGTCACAGGTCAAGCTCGACGACCTCCTGTCCTTGAGCCGCGACAAGATCGCGTTGGCATGTCCGACGGGTGTGGCGGCGCCGGTCGCGCTGACCAACAGCTGTGCAGGACAGACGGACACTACCGACATTCAAGCGTGCTCGCTTTGCACGGGCGATCACGAAGCTGACGACCTCATTCTGGTTCAATATGGCAGCAGTGCCTTTGGCGCATCGGCCGAGGCCAAGCAGATCTCGGATACCGCGGACTGTGTGGACGGACCGATGAGCCGCTGTCGGCTAAACGATTATCTGATCCGTAACGACAAGATCCGTGTCGTCATCCAAGACGTGCAGCGCAACCTGTTCAGCGTCGGCCAGTTCGGCGGACAGATTATTGATGCCGACCTGGTACGCACGTCGGGCCCCGACCGCGACAGCTTCGAGGAGTGGAGCGTTTCCCTCAACATCGAAGGGACCGCGCACTACACGTCCATTTCGGTCATCAACGATGGGAGCAATGGCGGCGCAGCCATCATCCGCGCCACGGGCGTCGACGATCTGCTCGACTTCCTCAATCCGAGCACCACCGTTGCGGGCTTTGGCTTCCCGCTCCCCGCGAGCGCGGATGACAAAGATATCCCAGTCAGCGTGTCCACGGACTACATCCTCGAGCCCGGCAAGAGCTACGTACGCGTCGAGACGACCGTGACGAACTTAGGCGCGGTGGACCTGCCAATATTTTTTGGCGAGTTCATCAACGGATCAGGTCAGGTTCAGATCTTCCAGCCCGGGAATGGCTTTGGCGAACCCCTGGTCACAACCGTGTGCCCGAATACCCCGACGGTTAGTCCGTGTTTCGATGCCGAATCGCGTCGCAACTTCACCGCCTTTGGCGGCTATGGTGGAGGCGACGGCGTTTCCTACGGCTACATCCACAACATTCCGAACAGCACCGCATTCACCACCTCCGGTGTCACGGTCCCGCAGCTCGGTGTGGACGTCGTGCTTGCGCTCATAGGAGCAGCGGGTCCACCGTTCAATCTTGGCGCGTCGGGCGATGCGGACGATTCGAGGGTGTTCACCCGTTACTTTGCCGTGGGCGAAAACGTGTCCTCGATCACCGACGTCCGCAACGAGATCCAATGTGTACCCACCGGTCGTTTGCAGGGTAATGTGACGGTTGGCGGCAACCCCGCGGTGAATGCGGAGGTCACCATCCTCGGCTCTCTTGCACAAGCTCCCGCCGGCGGCTTGGACTTCAACGCTGTGACATCCACTCGCACGGATGCGCTCGGCAACTATGCGCTGATGCTGCCATCTGGCAGCTACAACGTGGTCGCGAATCTCGAGGGTTATCCGTATGAAGGTGGCGGATCGACCCCAATGCAACACCCGGTGACGATCACGGCGTTCCAGACGACCACGCAGAACGCGGCCATTCCTGCGACCGGCGGGTTGCAAGTGACGATTACCGACGAGAACGGGGATCCCAGCCCGGCGAAGGTCTCGGTGGTGGGCTTCGATCCGAGCCCAGAATTTGCCAACACCCAGACGGTCATCATCATCAACACTCGAACCGGGGTCTTCCACGACTTCGAGGATGAACGTCCCTATGGGCTCGCCAAGGTCGTTTTTGTCGATCCCAGCGGCGACAGCGGCGTCATTCCGCTCGAGCCGGGGAGTTACCAAGTCGTCGTGTCTCGCGGTGGGGAATTCTCGGTCTACAAGCAGAACGTGACCATCCCCGCCTCACCCGGGCCCGTCCAAGTTGTCGCAGCGCAAGTGGAGCGGGTGGTCGACTCGCTAGGGTTCGTGAGCGCGGATTTCCACGTACACAGCATCGATAGTCCCGACTCGGAAACCACACGCACGGATCGAGTACTGTCGTTGGTCGGTGAGGGGCTCGATTTCTTCACGTCGTCCGATCACGACATTCGTACAGACTTCACGGCCGACATCGCGGCGGTGGGCGCTTCGAGCATTCTCGGAACGATCTCCAGCGGCGAGATCACCACCTTCGACTACGGACACTTCAACGCGTGGCCGATGACCATCGATCCTGCGCAGGTCAACGGCGGTAGCGTTGATCACGGCGGTGCCGCACCGGCGGGAATGGATTTCCCGAGCTCGGGCTTCTACAGCCTCTCTCCGGGCGAAATCATCGCCGCTGCCCACGCGGACCCGGGCGTGGACACGGTCCAGGTCAATCACTTCTACAGTCACTTCGGGCTCGACGGTGGATCCGGTCTCGGAATCGATACCGGGGTCGTGCCGCCGCAGTCGAGCGTTCCGGCTGCCGCACACAGACTTGATCCATCAATTACGAACTACTTCTCCAACGTGCCGGCGGCGCCCGCGAATGAAAAGTTCGACGCCCTCGAGCTCTGGATTGGCGACAATCGCGATCAGATCTACAACAACTTCCTAGGATCGATTAATGCGTCCGGCTCGCGCGGCGGTAGCCTCGGAGATTGGTTCAACCTGATCAATCAGGGCATCCTGTCGACCGGCGTGGCCGATTCGGATTCCCACAACACGCTGACCAACGTGATCGGCTTCCCGCGCACCATGGTTGCATCGTCGAGCGACGACCCGGCCGCTCTCGGCGCGATGGCCGAAACCCTCTCTGCGACCGTCAATGCAGGACGTGCATTCGGTACGAACGGTCCGATGGTTCGTGTGCAGATGTCGGCGCTTTCCACTGGGCAGAACGCGAGCCTCGATTTTGGCGCCTCAACCTTGCTGGTAACGACGAACGGTGAAGTGGAGGTACAGGTCGATATTCAAAGCCCGGAATGGGTCCAGTTCGACACGGTCGAGTACTACGTCAACACCACCACCAAACAGCGAACGATCACTGGCATCCAGAGCGGCGCCGGCTTGGTGAACATCAAGCGTTACGGCGTGACGCCGGATGTCACGCACCCCGTTAGCCCGTCTCTGCAGCCCGCGCCGGGTACTTCGTCCAGTCGATGGGAAGCAACCGATACCCTGACCCTCACGGGCCTCACCGAGGATACGTGGGTGGTGGTGCTGGTAAAGGGTACCGACAACGTCTCAGCACCTCTGTTCCCAGTGCTGCCCAACGACATCAACCACTCGAATACGACGCTGCTCGACCTGACCGATGACAACTTGGGTGAGGGCGGCATCACCGCGCTGGCCTTTACCAATCCGTTGTTCGTCGACGTCGACGGTGGTGGTTGGACGGCCCCGGGCCTCTCGATTGTGCCGTGGCCGTGAGCTAACTCAACCACACGGTGACGGTTGCAAACACGCTAGCGAATTTGAATGCGCCCCGGGCGGGACATCGGTGTCTCGCCCGGGGCTTCGCCACCGCGCTCGCCGCGCTGTGCCTTCTCGTGCCGCAATCTGCGGCGGCCGACGCTCCTCGGCTTACCGCGCTGCTCAAGGCTTCACGCCTGGTGGTGCGGGCGCAGGTGACGGACGTTGCCGAGTACGACAACGACCGCATTGCCGTGGCGACGCTCCGCGTCGACGAGGTGCTCAAGGGAACCCCCGTCACCGGTAATGTAAGTGTCATTGAAATGCGCGACCTGCCCGTTCCACCACTGTTCGAAACGGGGCGTAACCTGATTGCCTTTCTAGTCCCGGGCACAAGCAATTCGTATTTGGCGCAGCACATTCCAGCCGGCGACTACATGAGCCCTGTAAAGGTGAAGCCGGGGTGCCTCGTCGCAGAGTCGAACAGTGATGCGGAGGCGATGGCGCGCGTGATCGGACGCATGGTCGTCGGCGGCCAGCAGCCGGAGCGCGACGTGAGCAAGCGCGCGGTGTCGAGCCGTAAGCTCGGCTTCGATCTGGTGGCGGCCTCGAATGCCGTGCTGGTCGATGACGGAGTCACGACAATAGGTGGGCTGGAAAACCTGGCCGCTACCCTGACATCCGAAGAGCAACACATCCTGGAGTCCGCACTCACCCGCTCCAACCTTCCGGCCCGAGTCCGCATTGCGCTGATTCAGACGATCGCGAAGCTCAATCTCAAACAGCTCGTTCCCGCCCTGCAGCGGATCGATACCGGCGAGCTTGCTGATTCTGCATGGGAGGCTCTGTCGCGTCTCGGTGCGGCCCCCGCCCGCGAGGAGATGGAGAAGCATTTGGCCAACAGCGATCCCGCTGTGCGGACGGCCGCCATCCGACAGCTCCTGCGCCATGACAAGGCGGCCGCAGTGCCTCGCGCCGCGCAGCTCGCCAAAACCGATCCCGACACCACTGTACGCGTCGCTGCAATCGAGGCGCTCGGAAAAGCCGACGTACCCGAAGCCGTCCCCGCGTTGGAGATCATTTTCGCCGAGCCGACCTGGGAAACGCGACAGGCAGTCGGCCGTGCGCTCATACAGGTTGGCGGCCGCACCGCAGCCGAAGCGTTCGAACGGATGGCTTTCACCGGACCGCCAGACGCGCAACGTTACGCGGTGGTACTGTTGCTGCTGTCCGTACCGCGTGACGATACCCTGGTGCAGCGCGTGCAAACCACCCATCCGGATCCGGAAATCCGCAGCCTGGCCGAGCATGGCGTCGAGGCGCATCATCACTAACCGCGCGCCGTCGCGTTGCCGCGCACCCGGTGTGGTGGCGGCATTGCTTGTTCTCTTCGCGTCGACCGGTATCGCACGCAGCGCGGAGACGAGAAGCGCTCGTTCACTGGTGCGGCTGCAAGGGCACCCGGTGATGGCGTCTGACCAAGCTTTGGCCCCAGACGAGATAGTTCTCAGCGCACGTGGCATCGAGCATCGCTTCCGAGTGACGGACCGGCGGCGCTTCGAGCTCGCTCAGGAAATGAGAACCCCCGGTCGCGAGCGCAATCGACTGACGCTGCAAGGCGACTTCGATGTGCTGGCACGATTCACCAAGGCGCGCCCGGATCAGCAGGTGACGATTCTCGGCGAGCAGCGTCCTGGTTCAGGTGACTTGTTCATCCTCACGTTGGATCTCTGTCCGCCTTGATCCCCCGCTCTTGATTCGGTGCGGCGCACGCGCCCATGATCGGCGCCGTGCAACCAACGTTGGAAACCGTTCGCGATGGACTGCGTCGCGCGCGCTACCTGACGACCGACGCGGTCGAGACCGTCTTGTACCTCGCGCTCGTGCTCGAGAAGCCGCTCCTGCTCGAAGGACCAGCAGGTGCGGGCAAAACCGAAATCGGCAAAGTCCTCGCGGAGACGCTGCACACCGACCTGATTCGCCTGCAGTGCTACGAAGGGCTGGATGAAGCGAAGGCGCTCTACGAGTGGAACTACCAGAAGCAGCTGCTGCGCATCCAAGCCGACCGACAGCACGAGACGAGCTGGGATGAAGTCACCCAGCACATCTTCTCGCGTGAGTATCTCCTCGAACGGCCGCTGCTGCGCGCCATCACCTCGCCGCGGCGCGTGGTGCTCCTCATCGATGAGATCGACAAGGCCGATGAGGAGTTCGAAGCGTTCCTGCTCGAGCTGCTCTCGGAATTTCAGATAACGATTCCTGAGCTGGGAACCGTACGCGCGACCCACCGTCCCGTCGTCGTGCTCACCTCGAATCGCGCCCGCGAATTGTCGGAAGCGCTCAAGCGGCGCTGCCTGTATCTGTGGCTCGACTTTCCGGGCATCGAGAAAGAACGCGAGATCATCGCGTTGAAGGTCCCGGATCTCGAGCCACGGCTGCAAGAACAGGTAGCCCGGTTCGTGCACGCGCTGCGCAAACTGGATCTGCAAAAGGCGCCGAGCATTGCCGAGACGCTCGATTGGGCGCGCGCGCTTCATGCCCTCCGCATCAAAGAGCTGGATGCACCGGCGGTGCGGCAAACCATGAACCTGGTGCTGAAGAGCGAGGAAGATCTGCGCAAGGCGACCGCTAAAACGTCGGCGCTGCTCGCCAGCAAAAAATAATGCGCGCCCGGCTGTTGGCTTTCATCGGCGCGCTGCGCGAAGAGGGCATCCCGTGCTCGGTCAACGAAACGCTCGATGCCACGCGCGCGATAGCGACCCTCGGGATCGAGCGCTCCGTGTTGCGTGAGGCACTGGCGGCGACGCTGGTGAAGGATCGTGCCGATCGGCCGGTATTTGATGAGGTCTTCGCGCGCCACTTCGGTACGCCGCATCGTTCCTTGAAGACACCGCAGCGACGCGCGGAAGACGGTGAGGGTAGCCGCGGTCAAGGCGAGGGACGCGGCAAGGGGGCACCGCCGAACACCGATCGCGACCCTCGGTCGGAGCGGCAGTACAAAGAGCGGGAACCACAACCCAAGTCGCGCGACGTCGCCGCGTATCGCGAGCTCATGGTCAAACCGTTCGAAGCAATGGATGCGCGTGATGTCGACGCGCTGCGCGACCTGGCGGCCGTGCTCGGCGATCGCTTCCGGGTGCGTTGGTCACGCCGCAGTCGTCGCGCCAACGCGGGGCGCGTCGATATGCGTCGGACGATCCGGCGTGCGACGACGCGTGGCGGCGTCCCACTCGAGTTGCTCTTTCGTTGCCCGCGACCCGGGAAAGCCGATCTCGTCGCGCTCGTCGATCTGTCGTTTTCGACGGCGACCGCCGCAAACTTTCTGTTGGCTCTTCTCTCGCCGGTCCGACGATACTTCCGCCGCGTCGTGCTGCTCGGCTACGTCGATGCGATCAGCGAAGTGTCGTTCGAACACGGATACGTCATCCCGCACCAAGCACTGGACCTGAACGCCCGCTCGGATTTCGGTCGCGTGCTGACCCAGGTGACCGACCGCTCGGCGCGTATGGGACGCAATACCGTCCTGCTGATCCTGGGCGACGCGCGCAACAACCGCCGTGCGGCACGAGCCGACGTGCTCGCGCGCCTGCAGAAGCAGTGCAAGGCGGTGGTGTGGTTGAACCCCGAGAGCCGCGCCCGCTGGGATACAGGCGACAGCGTAATGTCGACCTACGCGCGCTACTGCAGCGCCCTGATCAACGCATGGAACGTGAAGACGCTGATCCCAGCGCTCGAGGCCCTCTCGCGCGCGGCGCGTTGAAGCGGTCTCTATGGTGCCGCCGGCGCTGCGCCCTTCTCGGACTTCTTCAATTCTTCCGTGCGCGCGTTGATCATCGTCAGCAGTTCTTGCTGATGCGCCTGGCCGATTTTGGCGCCGACCGCGCTGCCCTTGCGCATGAGCTCGGGCATGGCCGTGACCCACTTCTCTCCCGTTTTGGTTTTGAAGAACGCGATGATCTCGCGGATCTCGGGCTCGGTGAGCGCCTGCTCATAGATTTCGACGATCTCGGGTAGCATCGCATCCCAGGTCATGGTCTTCGTCGCCCACTTGATCAGCACCTCGCGGTAGGGCTCGAGCTGCGGGTTTCCCTGCACCATCGCGTCCGCCATCGCTTCGGCGCCGCCGGTCAAGCTCTGCTTCAATTTCATCGTATCGAGCAGATCCATGACGGCCTGCTTGTGCGACGCCTCGTCCGCGCTGCCGCGTGCGCAACACAATGCGATCATGCTCGCGGCAACGACTATCTTCTTGAGCATCCAACCTCCGAGTCGACCAATGAATGGTGGGGTGCCTACCAGATCGACCGGCCAAACGTTAGCCTGCCGGCATTCCAGGTAGGCGCAGGTCTTCAGCCGTCGGAGGTCGCGCTCGATGGCGCAGGGGAGAGACCTGCCCACCACCAGACTCGAATCCTCGGTGATGCGCTATCGTGAAAACGCCATCGGCATCGACGCGAAGCCACGCACGTTGGGCGAATGAACGCGCACCAGCCCATTCGGGTCGATCTCGAAGTCATGCAGGCGCGCCTGTACCGCCTCCAACGCGACACGCGCTTCGAGTCGGGCAAGCGCCGCACCCATGCAGAAGTGTGTGCCCTTGCCGAACGCCAGACTTTCGCTCGTATCGCGCCGGATGTCATAGCGATCGGGATCGGTGAAAACCCGTTCGTCGCGGTTGCCAGCACCGACCAGGAGTAACAACCGATCGCCGGCCCGCAGTTGCTGACCGTGCATAGTCACGTCGCGCGTCACCATACGCGCCAACATTTGCGTCGAGTTGTCATAGCGCAGCGTTTCCTCGATCCATTGTGGGACCATGTGCGGCTGCTGCTTCAGCACATCGCGCTGGCTGGGATTGCGCCACAGCCAGTACACGGCGTTGCCCAGCAGCTTCGTCGTCGTTTCGTTGCCGGCGATCACCATGAGAAACAGAAAGGCGATGATCTCTTTATCGTCCAAGCGTTCGCCGTCGATCTCCGTCTCGAGCAAGGCGCTGACCAAGTCGGTGCTGCGGTTGCGTTTCCGCTCGCCAACCAACTGTCCGTAATAAACGACCAGGTTGCGCGTGGCCTCGATAGCCGCCGCCGGCACGGCGGCACTGCCTTCCTCGCGATGCAGCACCGTGTCGGCCCAATGGCGCAGCCTGTCGCGATCAGCTGGCGGCACGCCGAGAAGCTCGCTGACCACGTCCATTGGCAGCTTGGCGGCGAACTCCTGAATGAAGTCGCACGTGCCACGCTCGATGAAGCGATCGATGTGCTCGGTGGCGATCTCGCGCACCCGCGGTTCCAGATCGGCGACGCGCCGTGGCGTAAAGCCCCGAGCCACCAGCGCGCGCATCTGGTCGTGTCGTGGCGGATCCATCGCTAGAAAGGAAGCCAGGGCCGAGGCCTCGCCGCCGCTCGAGCGTTCGAGCGACACACCCTGGGAGTTCGATAGCAACGCAGCATCCTTGAAGCCGGCGTGCACGTCGGCGTGACGCGACAAGGCCCAGAACCTGAGCGCCTCATTCCAATACGCGGGCGCTTCGTCGCGCAACCGCTTGTAAACGGGGTACGGATCCTCGTGCAGCTCGTACGAGTATGGGTTGAACTCCAGCATCAATCGACCCCGCAGTGCCTGCGTTTACGCAACGACCGTGCGCGCGGCTCTGGGCCCCAACACGATGGCGGCGACATCACTCAGAAACTGTTTCCACTGTGCCTCGGCCTTTTTTCCGTTTCCGGCGCCGATGCAGGCGGTGACCTGGCGATGGGCGTCGACGACTTTCCGTCGTGCACTTTCGCGATCCGGGTATGCGTCGTTGCGCGCCACCCCCGCGCGCCGCTGCATCTCGACCAGGTCGCGCAACATCAGTGTCAACAAACCGAGCGTACGATTACCTGACACCTCGACCAGCCGCTCCTGAAAGCGGATGGCGGCGCGGGAGAAGGCGTCGGCGTCATCGAGCGCGTCTTCCTCCTCGCGGATGATCTCGAGCAACGCCTTGGCGGCCGGCTTGGCAGCGCGTTCGGCCGCCAGACGCGCGGCGCTAGGTTCGATGAGGAGGCGGGCTTCATAGACATCGGCCAGCGTCGCGCCCTGCACCTGCAGCAGCAGCGCGACATGGCGGGCGGCCAATCGACTGCTCGGCAGCTGGATGCGTGCGCCGCCGCGTGCGCCGCGTGCGACCACGATGAGCGCCTGCGCCTCGAGGATGCGGAGCGCTTCACGCAACGTCGGTCGCGACACGCCGAACTGCTTGATGAGATCGGCTTCGCCGGGCAACACGTCACCGGCACGCAGCTCACCCTGCGCGATGCGAGTACGCAGGGTATCGGCGATCATTTCCGCGGCCTTGGGAATGCGGACACGCGCGAACGCCGCGACGCGGGTGGCAGGACGTGCAGCGGCAGTCGCCATTGTGTAGTTGCCGCCTCAAGCGGGCCGGTTGGCCTGCCCGTCGAGCGCGGTGGCTAGTTGCTTCATCACATCGGAGGCGGTGACGAATCCCTGCGCGGCATCGACCGGAGCCTTTCCGCCCTTGCCACGCAGCAGCGACAAATCCACGTCCTTGGCTTGCGCCCGGAGGGCCGCGACCGTGCAGCGCGTGCGTCCGCCCATTGCCGAGAACGGATCGAAGTCGAACCAGCGCATCGCGTTGAGATGACTGATCCGGTTGACGTCGTCATCGGATGCGCCGGCGAGGTTGGCATGCAATGCCTCCGGTGCCGTCGGCCACGTCGTATCGGAATGCGGGTAGTCACACTCCCATGCGATGCGGTCGGTGCCAATCTCGTTGCGCAGCTTGATGCCGACCGGATCGTCGATGAAGCACGTGAGAAAATGACGGCGAAAGACATCGCTCGGGCGCTCGCCGCCGAAGTCCTGGCGCGTCCAGCGATGATGACGCGCATAGATCCAATCGATGCGATCGAGAAAATACGGAATCCAACCGATGCCGCCTTCCGAGAGCGCCAAGCGCAAATCGGGAAAGTTTCGCAGTACGCGCGAGAACACCAGGTCGACGGCGCAATGGAAGCTGCCGATCGGAACCCCCGTCATGATCGTTTCGACGGGCGACTCCGGGGCAGGCGGCGAGGGCGACCAGGCGCTGCCGATGTGGATGCAGAGCACGACACGCTCGTCGCAGCAGGCGCGCCAGAAGGGATCCCAGGCCTCGCTATGGATGCTGGGCAAGCCAACGATCAGCGGGTTCTCCAGAAACGCGACCGCGTGACAACCCTTTTTGGCAACGCGCCGCACCTCGTCGACCATCAGGCCGATGTCCCACAGCGGCAACTGCGCCAGCGGGATGAACCGACCGGGATGCGCGGCGCACCATTCGTCGATGTGCCAGTCGTTGTACGCGCGCAGCATCACCAGCGCGAGTTCTTTGTCCTGCGTCATGGCCCAGAGGCGACCGCAGAAGGAGGGGAACGATCCGAAACACATCGAGGCGAGCACACCATTGACGTTCATGTCGCGGATGCGCTCGTGTACGTCGAAGCAGCCGCGCCGCATCTGGTCGTAGCCCGTTGGCTCATAGCCGTACTCTTCCGGCGGTCGGCCCGCGACGGCATTGAGCCCGACGTTCGGGCGCAGCTGCCCTTCGAACTGCCACATGTCGTCGCCGTGACGATTCTTCACGATGCGTGGGGCGCGGTCGCGGTACGCCGCGCTCACGTGGCGCTCGAACATGTCGCGCGGCTCGACCACGTGATCGTCGACGCTGATGAGTATCATTTCGTCGATGTGCATTGCCTGCACCTCCTCGGCGCGCCCGTTTGCGCGTCCTGTTCGTCAGGTATAATCATCTAACTCATTAGGCAAACGCGGAGGGGAGCATGGATCTCGGATTCAAGGGCGCCGCGGCAGTGGTCTCCGGCGGCAGCAAGGGCATGGGTCGCGCCGCGGCAGAATGTCTCGCCGCGGACGGTTGTCGGGTGGCGATCCTGGGTCGGACTCAGGCGGCGCTCGATGAGACGGTCGATGCGCTCCGGCTGGCAGGAAGTCCCGATGCCGTCGGCTATCCTGTAGATCTGACCCGGCCCGAGGAGGTCGAGGGCGCCTTCAAGGAAATCGGTGCGCGCTGGAGTGAGCTCAACGTGCTCGTCAATGCTGCGGGGCCGATGGGTTCAACCGGAAACATCGAGCAGCTCGACGATGCCGGATGGGTACGGGCGTTCGACGAAGGCACGATGTCGGCAGTGCGCTGTGTGCGCGGTGCGTTGCCGTGGCTGCGGCGCGCCACCTGGGCGCGCATCGTCAACGTGGCGGCGCATTCCGTGAAGCGACAGAGCCCGAGCTTGATTGCCTATACGGCGGCGAAGGCGGCCATGGCGAGCATGTCGAAGAACCTGGCCAAGACGCTGGGGCCCGACGGCATCCTGGTCAATACAGTAAGTCCCGGTACCATCATGTCGGCCGGCCTGCGCGGCTACCTGCAGCGGGTTGCCGATCAGTTCGGGATCGATCCCAACGATCCGCGCGACGCGCATCGTGTGATCGCGCAAGAGTTTGGCCATCCTGTCGATCTCGGACGGGCAGGCTTGCCGGATGAAGTGGGCGCGGTCATCGCGTTTGTGGCATCGCGCCGCAACAACTACATGACCGGGGCCAACATCAACGTCGACGGCGGATCCGATTTCTGCTGAACGACCTCGCATCCACCTGCACCTCATTGAGGAATCAGCCGTGCACGATCATCCAGTGAATCCGAACATCCGACTCGTCGACGGGGAATTCTACGCGTCCGATCCCCATCCGCATCTTCAATGGATGCGCACGCACGCCCCGGTCTATTGGGACGCGGAAGCGCAGGTGTGGGGTATCACCCGTTACGAGGATGTCGTCGCCATCGCCAAGGATCCGATCACCTTCTGCAACCGCCATGGAATTCGGCCGGATGCCCCGATCATGCCGTACATGATCGACATGGACGCTTCCGATCACCGCAAGCGGCGAGCATTGGTGCATAAGGGCTTCACACCGCGACGTGTGGCGGAGCACGAGCCGCGGATTCGCGCGGTGGCGATCGACCTGATCGAGCGCGCCAAGGTACGCGGGCGCTTCGACTTCGTCATGGACCTCGCCGCCTGGCTGCCGTTGATCATGATCGGGGATTTGCTGGGCGTCGAGCCAACGCACCACGACGATCTGCTGCGCTGGTCCGAAGAGATGGTCCTCGGCAGCGGCGCCACCACCCCCGAGCGGATGTTGCCGGCGATGCAGGCGTTCAACGACTACGCCGAATATCAACGCCACGTCATCGCCGATCGTCGCGCCAAACCACTTCAGCAAGATCTGGTCAGTGTCCTGACGCACGCGGACATCGACGGCGAAAAGCTGAGCGACGAAGAGTTGCTGATGGAGGCGCTGTTGATCCTCGTGGGCGGCGATGAAACCACCCGCCATGTCATGACCGGTGGCATGCACCAGCTGCTGCTCCATCCCGATCAGCGCCGTGCGTTGACCGCCGATCCGACCAAGATTCCGCTCGCGGTCGAAGAGATGTTGCGCTGGGTCACGCCGATCCAGAACATGGCGCGTACCGCGACGCGCACGGTCGAGCTCCGCGGTCAGCGCATCGAAGAAGGGCAGAAGGTATTGCTGCTCTATCCCTCGGCCAACCGCGACGCGGCCGTGTTCCGTGATCCCTTCTCGTTCGATTCCCAGCGTACGCCGAATGAGCACATTGCCTTCGGTCTGGGGACCCACTTTTGCCTCGGCGCGAGTCTGGCGCGCCTCGAGCTGCGCGTGTTTTTCGAAGAGGTCCTGCCACGCATGCCGGATCTCGTTCTGGCCGGCGACACACCACCCGCGTACCGCGCCTCCAACTTCATCTGCGGCATCGAGTCACTGCCCGTCGCCATCGACCGCGGCTGAGCGACGGAGATGGCGCGGATGCGCGGGACGGTGGCGACCACTATACACGTCGGAGTTTGGCCACGACGTTCACCACGCGATCGGTGATGCGGTCGGCGAGCACCAAGTGCCGCGCGGCCAGTAGGCCATCGAGCGATATACCGAGCAGGCGCTGAATCAGGTTTCGGGTGACCCCATTGACCCTGGCTACGAACGAATTCTTGCCCGGTCCCCATTCGTAATAGTCGACGGCGAGGAGCCCGCGCCGCTCGCAGATGAATCGCTGCGTCTCCAAAACCATTCCGCTCTGCGCCACCAGTTGTGCAAACGTTTCTTTGTCGTACTCCCGTGCGAAGAAATTCGTGCCCGGTTCGTCGCGCTCGTACACCGGTCCGTCCATGAACACGACACTGCCCTTGTCCTTGTACGGTACGGTGAGGATGAGCTCTCCGCCTGGCTTGAGTACGCGCGCGATCTCGCGCAGGGCGCGCACGTCGCCGCCCTGCAGTGGGTAGATGTGCTCGATGACGGAAATGGAGACGACGCGATCGTACGTCTCATCGGCGATTTCCAGATTGCGTACATCGGCAATGCGATAGTCGAGGTTCCCGAGTCGGAGGGCAGCGGCGAGCTCGCGATACGGGTCGAGCTCGGTCGGCAGGATGTTGATGTAGTGGAAGTCGATCCCGGGATACTGCTCGGCCAGCAAGAATGAGAACCATTGTGGGCTGCTGACGTCGAGCACGGTCATGGGCGGGTCGAGCGTCAGCTCGCGCAGGACCCCCTCGAATTCGGCATATCGCATGTAGTCCACAGGGCAGGAGATCCGACCGCGTGCGATATTGCGAGCAGCGGGTGAGATCGCCGCGGCGTTCATTCCTTTGCGCGCCAGCGATCGGATAGCCGCGGAAAATTTGACCGGCGTATGGTCCGTGCGCAATCCCCTATACGGCCGCCGCTCGGGTTGCGAGGGTCCCGCGGTTCCGGCGATGTGCACCGGTTAGCGCATCATGAACATAGCGGCAGCCTTCAGCGCACCATGCGGCGCTGGCGTATCGCGAAACTGCCCGGCGAGAAATGACCTTGACCGGCGTTGAACGGCTGACTTATCGTCGGCCTATCGTTGCAATGCACGACTGGCGTTCCGACTGACGTCGGGATCACGTGGAACTGACCACGAGGGAGTGCACACGTTAGAGGGCCGAGCGCCTGGGTCCTCTCTGTAGAAGGCAGTAGCCTTCAAGGAGAGGACATGGACTATCGGACCTTCGACCCGGAAGCCGCCGCGATTCTCGCGGCCGAGGAAGCGCGGCAGCGTGACACGCTGATGATGATCCCGTCGGAGAACTATTGTTCGCCGGTGGTGACGGCGGCGCAGGCGACGGTCTTCGGCAACAAGTACGCCGAAGGTATGCCGGCCGCCCGTTACTACAACGGCTGCGACAACATGGACGCGATCGAGCGTTTGGCGGTGCGTCGGGCCAAGGAGCTCTTCCGCGCTGAGCACGCCAACGTCCAGGCGCTGAGCGGTGCGCAAATGAATCAGGCCGTGTACCACGCGCTGCTGCAACCCGGAGATACGATTCTGGCGCTTGATCTCAACCAGGGCGGCCATCTGACGCACGGCAGCGCGGTCAATTATTCCGGACGGTTGTATCGCTTCTCCCACTACGGCGTGGAGCGCGACTCCGAGCGCCTCGATCTCGATCGCGTTGTGGAGCAAGCGCGCAGCGTGCGGCCGAAGCTCATCGTGACGGGCGCAACGGCATATCCGCGAGCGTGGGACTTTGCCGCCTGGCGTAGCATTGCCGACGACGTCGGCGCCTTGCTCATGGCCGATGTCTCGCACATCGCTGGTTTGATCGTCGGCGGGGTACACCCTGATCCGGTGCCACACTGCGACATCGTGACGACGACGACACAGAAGACGCTGCGCGGTCCCCGCTCAGGGTTGATCCTCTGTCGCGGACGCTTCGCCACCGCGATCGACAAGGCGGTCTTCCCCGGCACACAAGGCGGACCGCACATGCACACGATCTTTGCGAAGGCGATCGCGTTCAAAGAAGCGATGAGCGAGGGCTTTCGTGCCGTGCAGCAACGCACGGTCGACAACGCCCGGGTGCTTGCCGCCACCCTGAGCGCCAGTGGCCTGCGCCTGGTTTCGGGCGGTACCGACAATCACCTGATGCTCGTCGACCTCCGCCCCCTCGCGCTCACAGGAAAAGTAGCCGCCAACCTGCTCGAGGAAGCCGGTATCGTCGTCAATAAGAATACCGTGCCCTACGATCCGAAGCCGCCCGCCGTCTGCAGCGGCATTCGTTTGGGAACTCCCGCGCTCTCAACGCGCGGCATGGGCGCAGCGGAGATGGAACGGGTCGGTCGGTGGGTTGAGGAGGTGCTGCGCCAGCCCAACGACGCAACGCTGCGAGCGCGTATCGCCGCAGAGGTGCGCGCTGTGTGCGCGCAGTTCCCGGTGCCAACCGAACTGTAGGATGGTCACCGCCCGCTGGTCCGAGCAACGAGCTCCGTAACGCTTGGTTGGCTCTATCCTGCCCACCGAACAGGGCAGAACTAATCGTGCTTGACAGACAAACAAGAATTGTTTTACAGAAAAAGCACGAGGAGACAGGCAATGACGGTACATTCGCTGTTGGAACGGCTTCGCGGAACGCTTGCTTGGATTGCGGCTCTATCCGTCTTGATCGCGCCCCAGCTCGTGTGGGCGCAACCGCCGCCCGTGTGTTCCTCCGGCTGTGTGGGGAGCTGCACACTGACGTACAACGCGGACGGTGTCTTGAGCGACAATGTCACGGGCATGCCCATTGCCGGAGCGCAAATCACTCTCTTGGACGTGGTGGGGACCAGCGCCGTCGACGGTTCGTATTCAGTGTCCGGAGCGCAACCGAGCCAATGTCACTTCGACTACTTCTTCTCGATGTCGGTGACGGCACCCGGCTATGAGCCCTTCTCGAACTCCGGATATTGGACCGGCATCAACTTGGACGGCTACGACATTCGGCTCAACCCGGTGAGCCCGACTGGCGGCCACGTCGTTTCCGGTATCGTCGCCGAGTTTCCATCCTGCACCGGTGCCATGCGCGGCGTTACAGTCGTTCTGGAGCCGCTCAATCTCACCACAACGACCAGTAGTGATGCCGTTGGAGGTGGCCGATTCGCGTTTCGCGACGTCCCCCCTGGCGACTATACGATCCGTGTTGCAGAAGGGTGCAACCCGTTTGGGTGCTGGGAAGTAGACCCGGTGCGTGTCGGTTCCGACAACGTCGACCTCGCCGTTTGCATGACGGCGACCGGTCCGAGCCCGAGCCCGACGGCGACGCCGACCGCCGGTCCCAGCGCAACGTTCACGGTCTGTCCGGTCAAGACACCGTGCGTGCTCGGGGAGCGTCCGCAATTTTGCGAGGAGCACTGCGGCGTCGGCTGTGGTTGCGAGCAATGTCCGGAGTGTCCCGCCGGTTTCATATCTGAGCCTCGCGTGAACGCATGCGAATGTATCCCGGATCCCGACGTCACCCCGCCACCCACTCCCACGCGGACGTCGCTTCCCTGCCTCTTCCCGACCCCCCCGCTCTGTCCCATCGGCCAAACGGCAAACTGCCCGCATGTACCCTGCGGCGCGACCGATGCGGGGTGCTTTTGTGAAACCTGCCCGCCCTGCCCCGATGGTTTCATCTACGGTGGCGGATTCAACAGTTGCGCCTGCGTCGATCCACGCACGTTTACGGTGACGCCGACGCCCGATTTCGGCACGTCTCCAACGCCGACGCCGAACGTCTGCGCCTTTGCGACTCCACCTCTGTGCCCGGTGGGTCAGGCACCGCATTGCGTCAGCAACGACTGCAGCGTTGGCTGCGGCTGCGAGGCGTGCGATCCCTGCCCTGACGGTTTAGTTTACAGCGGCGAAATCAATCGTTGTGAGTGCGTCGATGCAAATGCGCCGACGCGGACACCCACACCCACGCCGGACTCACGTAGTACGCCACCGTCCTGTCCGACGCGAACGCCGCTCGCCTGCGGACCTGATGAAAGCACCGTCTGCGACACGTCCGTCGATCCCTGCGGCGTGTGCGAATGCCGCGCCGTCCCGCAGCAACCGAGCAACGACAGCAGCAGCTTGAATCCAAGCGCCGGCGGCGGCTGCGGTATCGTGACCAGCAAGGCAGAGTCATCCTCGTGGTCATGGCCGCTGCTGCTCCTTGTCGCCATTGCGTGGCGCCACTCGCGGCCGCGTACTACCGACCTCTCGCGGTAGGTTGTTGGAGGGCGTCGCCGCGACGACGCCGCGCAAAGCCAGAGCCGGAGGGTAACGCCTCCGGCTCTGTCGCGTTGATGGCGAATTGTGCCGTAATCGGCGCTAGGATCGCCGCATGATCGCGCGCGCGTTGAGCATTGCCGGTTCCGACTCCAGCGGCGGCGCAGGAGTGCAGGCCGATCTCAAGACGTTTACGGTGTTCGGTGTGTACGGCATGACCGCGCTGACGGCGCTGACGGCCCAGAACACGATCGGCGTGACCGCAATTCATGCTGTGCCGCCCGGATTCGTGCGTCAGCAGATCGATGCGGTGATGACCGACATCGGTGTCGATGCCGTGAAAACCGGTATGCTCGCCAATCGGGCGATCATCGAGACGGTCGCCGCGGCGCTGCGCGAGTCTCGGGTCGCGCGTCTCGTCGTCGATCCCGTTCTGATCGCGCAAAGCGGCGCGCCACTCCTCGAAGACGATGCCCGTGACACACTCTTGCGCGAGCTGATTCCGCTGGCGTCGCTGGTGACACCCAACATTCCCGAAGCCGCGGTCTTGCTCGGCATGACCATCGACTGCGATGACGACGTCCGTACCGCAGCGCGTCGGTTCGTCGAGCATGGGGCGCGCGCTGCCGTGGTCAAAGGCGGACACGCATCGGGTGCGGATGCCGTCGACGTGTTGTACGACGGCCGCGCATTCCACGAACTACGGGCTCCGCGAGTGACGACGCGCCATACGCATGGAACCGGCTGCATGCTTTCCGCCGCGATCACCGCAGGACTGGCACTGGGACGCGATCTCCTCGCTGCCGCTGAAGAGGCCAAGCGGTTCATCACCGTTGCCGTCACCAACGGCCTCGACATCGGCAAGGGCGACGGTCCGGCGAATCCCCTGGCCTGGCGCCGCTAGCTCAGCGAACCGGACACGACGAGCGTGTCCCTTCCCTCGGAGGGCCCGGCTCCGTGCGGGCCGTCTGACACGCTTGACTCGCAGAGCTGAACTCGAAACTGTCGAGCGCTCCAGGGAGGAACCATGGCGAAGATGCAGTTCGGAGTGAATCTGCCGCAGATCAAGCGCTCGTGGCAGGAAACGCGTGCGGTTGCCGAGGAGATCGAACGCCTCGGTTATCATTCGGTATGGTTCAACGACCATCTCTACGGCATCCCGATGCCGTCGCTGCCGATCATGGAAGCGTGGACGGCATTGTCAGCGGTCGCCGCGGTGACGTCCAAAGTGGAGCTCGGCACGCTCGTGTCGCCAATCGGTTTCCGCAATCCGGCCGTGTTTGCGAAGATGATCGCGACGCTCGATCAAATCAGTAATGGGCGCGTCATCGTCGGATTGGGCGCGGGTTGGTTCGAAGCGGAGTTCACCGGCCATGGCCTCTCCTTCCCACCCTTGAAGGATCGCCTACAGCAGCTCGAAGAAGCCATCGAGATCATGCGCGCGATGTGGTCGGAGCAGCAGGTGACGTTCAAGGGACAGCACTTTCAGACCAACGAAGTGTTTTGCGAACCCAAGCCCGTGCGCCGGCCGCCGATTCTCATCGGCGGCGGAGGCGAGAAGGTCCTGCTTCGCATCGTCGCCCAGCACGCCGACGTGTGGAACAACTTGGCCGTGAACCTCGAACAGATCGAGCAGAAGGCGGCCGTCCTACGACAACGGTGTCAGGAGGTCGGCCGCAATCCCGCCGACGTGCGCATCTCGCAACAAACGATGGTCGTGATCGGATCCGACGAGGCAGACGCGCAGGCCAAGCGACAGAAGGCGCAAGCGATCTACGGCGGTCACCTCGGTGCGGGAATCTCGGGGACAGCGGAACAGTGCATCGCACGCATCCAGCAACTGGCGGCGCAAGGCTGCAGCTTGCTGATCATCGAGTTCTTCGGTCGCGATTCGCGCGAGCCGGCGCGCCTGTTCGCCGAGAAGGTGATGCCGGCGTTCGGCTGACGCCGAACGTGCTTATCGCTTACGGCGTATCGGCGGATCGGAGTCGCGATCCGGTCTCCGACCATAGGCGGCAGGCCATAAGCGATCAGCGATTGAGCGCGACGAAGAAGCGTTCAATCCTCTTCGCATTGGCCCCCACATCGCCCTTGCCGACGCGCGACTTGGAGCGCATCTGGACGACGCTGCCGCCGTCGGCGGGGCGCACCTCGATGACGAAGTCGTCGCGAAAGCGGAACAACCAGGTGGACTCGACCCCTTCGAGCGTGTGCGTGGCGTCGTCCTCACGCGTCACCTGCCAGGCCGGCATCGATTGCGCGGTGGACTTGACCTTGGCGAACGCGGCGTCTGGCGGCAGCGACAACTTCAGCGGCGCAAGATCTGGATAACCCTCGCGTTGCTGTGCGGCGAACGATTCGCCGGGGTAGCTCAAATCGCGGCCGAGGTTCGAGGGCTCGAATTGGGCTTTCACGAACTGCGGCGGATTCGCGGGATCGGTCGTGATGTCGTTGATGCGTGGAATGCCGCGGCCGCGGCTCGCCGCACCGAGGAAGATTACGACGACTGCCAACGCCGGTACCAAACCAGGCAGCACGAGCGAGCGATCGGAACCGCGCAATGCAATGAGCCCAAGGATTGCGGCAATCACGCCGAGAATACCTCCCAGGGCGAAAGCGATGAATCCCGCAATCGGTTGGACGTACTCGAGGTGCGCTACCAGCGGCCCCATCAAAAACAGGATCGCCGCGAAAACGCCGAGACGGACCGTCACCTTCGCCAAACGAGATCCAGGCATTGGCACTCCCCTTTTGTGAAGGGGTGTTTAACGAGTCGCGGTCGCCGCAGTCAACGCGGCGCGCCAGGTCCCTATGCGGCGTTGCGCGTGCTGACCGGCGCTCGCGCTTCGAGACTGCACGGCAGCTCGATCGTCATGGTCGTTCCCCCACGCGGCACGCTGGCGCAGACGACCGATCCCTGTAGCATCTCGACGTAGCGGCGCACGATGTAGAGACCGAGGCCGCACCCATCGTGGGCGCGCCCGCTGGGTGCCTGGCGGTAGAGATCGAAGATGAACGGTACGTGGTCGGCGCTGATGCCGCAGCCGGTATCAGTGACGGCAATCCGAATGCTGTTGGCCGACGCGCTGCAGGCGTGGATCGCAATGCGACCCTCATCGGTGAACTTGCGCGCGTTGCTCACCAGATTGGTGATGATCTGTCGCAGCTTGCGACGGTCGGTACGGAGCGCCGGTACTCCGGCGTCGACCTGCCATACCTCTTCCACCTCGGCGCGCGGCTGCAGCACCTGACGCCCACTGCGGAGCTCCTCGAACATGGCATCGAGCGAGACTTCCTCGAGATCGAGATGAACCGCTCCAGCCTCCATGCGCAGCACACTGAGCGTGTCCTCGATGAGCTCCGAGAGCGTGCGCCCCGCAAACATCATGCGGTGCAGGATCTCGACGTCGTCGTTGCGCGTCGTATGACCGGCCGTCGTATCGAGCAGCATCTGCGTGTACCCAAGAAAAATATTGAGGGGCGTGCGTAGCTCATGCGACATCATGCCGACGAACTCGGTCTTCATCCGATCGTTTTCGATGAGCTGGGTCTGTGCCGCGCGCACTGCGGTGAGCTGGCGCTCGAGGGCAGCGCGCATGGCGTGCCGTTCACTGACGTTCCGGATGATGGCCTGCAGACACCACTCGGATCCCAGCTGTTGTACGGTGATGGCGATGTCGACCGGGCATGGCGCGCCGTTGCCGCGCAAGACCTCGCCATCTGCGAGGAATCCGTCGACCCCTGCCGCGCGTAGGAACGGCACATGGCGGATGCGCGTGGGCTCGCTGTACAGACTGAGATAGCGACTGTGGACCAGTGCCGCCGGCGAGCGTCCGAAGAAAGCGGCAGCATGCGCGTTCGCTGCGACGATACGACCACTCAACGGGTCGGCGAGCACGATGGCATCGGCGGCGCCTTCGAAAAGGGCTTGGTAGCGCTCATTTGATGCGCGGCGATCGTCGCCGACCTTCCGAGCCGCGGCATCGAAGGCGCTGCCGATCTCGAGCAACACGGGGTCGGCGCCGCCGGTGATGAGCTGAGCATCGCGACCGATCGCTAGGTCGTGAAAAGCCGTCCGCAACTCCTGCACCGCGCGCCGGCTGTTCGTGTACTGCAGCCAATTGAGTCCGAGCGCGATCGCCGCAGTGAGACCGATAACGGCGACGTACGTGACGGGGGTGGGACCGTGGGTCGACAGCCCGATCTCGATCGCCACCAGCACGCTCACGATGGTCGGGACGAACGACGCGGTCACCAACCAGAACGCGGGTACGATGAAGCCGTCGTACGGCGCGATGCCGAGCTCTAGCGCGCGTCGCCGAAGCGAACGGCAGGCCTCGCGCGTGATCAGCTCCCCCAGGGAAAAACTGGCGAAGACATACAGCACGGTGACGAGCATTCCACCGCGAGCAATGACGCCGAGATTTGTATCGAGCCCGGAGGCATGGCGTTCGGTAATCACCGCGATCAACGTCACACCGGTCGCCAGCACACCCGCCACGCACGCGTTGAGCGCTGGAAGGCGCACGACGGCGTGCAGGAGCGAGCCCACCGCCCGTTCATCCATGCGCTGAAGCTGCACGGTATAGTCGTCGGCGAACTTGAAGCTCGGGAAACGCTTCAACATCGGCAGCGTGAACGCGCGTGGGCCCAGACCGAGCAGGAGAAGATGAAGCGCCGTCGCGGTCGCCAACATGGTCGCGAACGGCCAGCCGAAGACCCAGTACGAATCGGTTGTCGCAAAATCGCCAGCGACCCAGATCACCAGCGCGCCGTAGCCAGCCGCCGGCCACGCAGTGGCGAGCGTCACCAGTGCCAGCGCCGCCGAGTAGGGAATCCGCTGCAACGGGTCTCGTGACCATGTAGGCGAGACGCAATCGACAAGCGGGGTTACATGCTGTTCGCGCACCGGGCAATCCTTGGCGGACGAAGGAATCGCAAGGGATGTGCCCAGGCAGTGACGGCGACCTGGCGGTACCTTCTCGCCACGGAACGACTCGGGGCGCGACGGTTCGTTGTCGCTTCTGGCGGGTTGAACGTGGAACTAGCGCGCCGAGACCGCTGCGCGAATTTTTTCCGCGGAGAAACGTGCCGCTGCGGCGTTGTCGTTCAGGAGCTCTCCATCGGCACTGAACACACGAACGAAACGCGACGCGTCCGCGGGTCCGAAGAACCAGCCATCTGGAGTGGTCGCGAGCACGGCGTCGCGCCGCAGGATCAGGGTCGCCTGCAACCGCAAGTCGTCATCATAGAGCAGGAGCGTCTCCCCGTTCGCCCGTACCCACAATTGCTTCCCGATGAAGCCGATCTGGTTCACGCCGATGCCGACGAAGAGGATGCGGGCCGTCCGCGTTTGCAAATTCCAGAGGCGGACCGTGCCGTCGAGGCTGCCCGAGGCGAGCGTCCTGCCATCCGGAGTGAATGCCACGGTCTGCACGGGAGCCAAGTGGCCTGCGAGCGGCTCACCGCGTGGACTGCCGTCGACAGTCCACAGCTTGACGAGATTGTCGGCCCCCCCCGAGGCGATCTCCTTCCCATCCGGCGAAAAGGCGATCATTGCCAAGAATCCCTTGTGTGCCTTGACGACATCGGTGTGCACCGAGCCGTCGGCGTTCCACACCATGAACTCTCCGGGGGCGTCGCTGGCGGCGAAGAGTTTCCCATCAGGGGAAAAGATGATGTCGGTGATCATGTCGCGCAGGCCGTTGAGCGCGAACCATTGCTTTCCTTCCGGGTTCCACACCCGCAGCGCATCATTGCGACTTCCGGATGCGATGAGCTGCGCATTGGGTGAAATCCCGACGGCGATCACGCCGTCGATATGGCCCGTGAAGGGCTGCGACACGAGGGTGCCGTCCAGCGTCGAAAGCCGCACGGTCGCGTCCTTTCCACCACTGACGATGAGATCTTCCTTCAACGAAAAGGCGACGGCGTCAGCGGCGCCGCGGTGACCCGGAAACGGTTTGCCACGCGGCGAGCCATCGAGATTCCACACACTGACCCCTCCGCCGGCTTCGCCACACGCGAACAGACGCGATCGCGGCGCCATGCTGAAGCTGCGCACGCGATCCGAGTAGGGCCGCGGAAAGTCACCGAGTGCAGTGCCGTCGACGTTCCATATGCGCAACACATCGTCGACGCCACTGCTGGCAATGCGCTTGGCATCGGTGGAGATCGCGACGCCGCTCGCCGGGCCGCGGTGAGCGGCGACGTGTTCGCCGCGCGGCGTACCGTCGGTGTTCCACAGTTGCACGCCACCGTTGAAGCCCACGGAGGCGAGGAAGGTGCCGTCGGGCGAGAAATCCAGGGAGCGTATGTGATGCCCTTTGTGCGCTTTGGTGACCATCGCACGCGGCGTTCCATCCGCGTTCCACAGTCGCAACGCGCCGTCGAACAAGGTGGCGGCAATGATGTCGCCGCGAGGCGAGAAGATGGCCGCGTGATCCCAGCCCCATTGCACGTCGAGGCGTAGGAGACTCGGCAGCATCCGGGTATGCCGCGGCGATTCTTCACGGTACAGCAGGTGTTCGGTATACGCGCGGCCGCCGCTGCCGGTGCTGTGCTTCCACAGGCGGACGGCTTCGTCGCTTCCCATCGAAACGAGGTCGCCATTGGGCGCGACACTGATCGACAGCACCGATCCTTCGTGCGCCTGCAGTGGCTCGCCGTCAGCGGCGCCGTCGAGACTCCAAAAACGGATCTTTTCGTCTTCACCACCGGTGACGATCTGCGTCGCCGTTACCGCAACCGTGCGGGCCCAACCTTCGTGTCGCGCCGCCGAGGTCCAGCGCAGTGTGCCGTCGATGTTCCACCACCGCACGTAGCCATCGATGCCGACAGTCACGATGCCCTGACCGTCCGCGGAAAAACGCGCATCGGTCGCGCTGGCGCGGAGGGAAGCGAACAGCACCGGCTGTTTGGGATCGCCGGCCGTCCAGACACCGACGAGGCCCGTCGCCTCCATGACCAGCAGCCGATTGGCGTCGGTGGGCGAAAATTGCAGGCGCCGCGGTTGCATGACCGCGATCTGCGGCACGACCCGAATGCGCTCGGGTGCTTCGCTGCGACAGCCCAGCCCGACAGACGCGAAGGCGAGTGCGATCAGAGTGCACGTGCCTCTCGTTCGGAGACGGTGAGCGGTGGCGTGTCGCGTCATTTTCAAGGAAAGCCGCCACCGAGGAAGCTCGGAGAGGCACTGCCTCCATTTCTCCTCATTTTGCCGATTGCTTGCAAGCAATGGCGCCCGAACGAAGCGCGCGCGGGCCCGCTGCGTCCGGGCCGCCTTCCTGCCGTGGGCGAGTCCGGCGTACCTGCCTACGTTTGACTCCACCGCGCGCCCTGTTCGATGGTGGCGCGAATTTCCGGAGGTGCTTGATGCTATTTCCGCGATCGCGCGCAATGGTCGCCGGCTTGCTGCTGGCGCTGACGATGTCCGCCTGTACCGAAAGCGAGATTGGTTCGACCCCGACGGCACGGTTCGCGGATCCGGGACCCTATCCCGTCGGCGTGCGACGGCTCGATATGGGCGATCGTCAGCTCGAGGTGTGGTATCCAGCCCAACCCGGCAGTGAAGCGGGGGTGCCCCTGGCGGGCTACCGCGCCGTGGAGTTCCTCCCGGATGCGATCCTGAACATTCTGCCGCAGGAGCTGAAAGATCTCGTCGTCGAGATGCCGGCCTATCGTGATGTGCCGATCAGCGACGACGGTCCGTTTCCGGTGATGACCTTCAGTCACGGCGCCGGCGGATTCCGGCTTGCCTATTCTGCATTGCTCGCGGGCATCGCCTCGCATGGAATCGTGGTGGCCTCCATCGATCACATCGAGTGGGGATTGCTCGCGTTCGTCGGCATCCCGCCGACCGCGTCGCGCGAGCCGGATGAGCTCGTGCTCAGCACGCTGACACTGCTCGACGCGGAGAACCGCGACACGCAGAGCCCGCTCGCGGGCGGTGTGGACGTCAGCCGCGTCGCGACGGGCGGTCACTCTGCCGGCGGTCGTGCCGCCTTTGCGCTGCTCGATCGACCTGAGATCAAGACGGCGATCGGCTACGCCACCGTAGGCAATCCCGCCGAGGCCAACGGCAAACCGATTCTTTACATGGTCGGTGCGCTCGACGAGCTCATCACCGGCCTGGAAGAGTCCTATGCCCAGCTGCCGCCGACGAAGCGCTTGATCTCCGTGGTGAACGCCGGCCACAACAGCTTCACCGATCAGTGCGCCATCATCCACGGCGGCAACAACATCATCGAGCTCGTGCGCGCAGCCGGTCTGCCGCTGCCGGACAACCTCGCGGAGCTCGCGCTCGACGGATGCCGCGAAGAGAACCTCGCGCCCGCCGAGTTCTGGCGTGTCGTACAACACTTTACCGTCGCCCACCTCCGCGCCGTCTTCGGCATCGACCGCACCCCGGTCGATCTCGAACCGGCTGTCATCGAGGCGTTCGCACCCGTGGAAGTTCGCTACATGAGCGAAGAGTAACAGCGCGCTCCGCGCGCGGCATAGGGCCTCCAAGTCCTTTAGGCCCTATGCTCTCCTCCTCTACCTCCCGCCCGCATGCGATGCGATCGATCGTGCGCTGGGCGAACGACGCGAAAGTGTTTGCGTGTCACGTCCGCGCCAGTTTCCGCGGAAGATCCGAATGCGTGACGTGAGTCGCCGCGCGCCTCCGCCCGCTGCATAGTTCTACAATACTAAGTGCGTGCCGCGCCGCGTTCGGCACGGGCTGTGCACCACGCCAGATCCAGAGATTGAGACAATGCCAAATGGGATGGCAGATCGCATGAAGATCACAGAACGATCCGAGAACCTCCACGAACGCATCGCCCACCGCATACGTCGCTATGTTGAGCCGAACACGATCGGGCCGGTGTTGAACGCGATTCTGAGTGGCCAGGTCGTCCGCGTCGACGCCGACGTCCCGCCCGGAGCGGGCATCATCGCGCTGCGCCACGGCATCCTCTTCGTACCAGACGGCGAGTACCGCGTGGGTGAAGAGTGAGCCGAGTCATCACCAAGAGTTCCCTTTGCGCAAAGGGGGAGCGGTAGAGGCACATGTCAGCGGATGCGGTGACATCAGCAGTACCGGCGCCGGTTGTGCGCCTGAGCGCGGTGTCGGTTGCGGCGCCGTCGCTCAGCCCCGAGCAAGAAGCGGCGGCCCTGCGGCAGAAGCGCCGTCTCTTGCTGATCGTCCGTTTGGGCCTTGGTCTCGGAGCAGCGTACCTGCTGATGTTCAGTCAGGGATTGGCGACGATGCAGTCGGTCAATCTGACTTTCTCGGCGATCTACCTGCTGAGCAACGTCGTCATCGCCCTGCTGCCGCTGCGCATCTTCAAGTCGACGGCATTCCACACGACGGTATTGCTGGTCGACACGGCCGCCATCTCCGGCGCCCTGTACATGCTGCCGCAGACCGGTGCCGACGTGTACATCTTCTACTTCGCGATCATTCTGCTCGCGGCGACCAGCGATCGCATCGTCATCAGTTTGCTGGCACCGGTGTTCGTCAGCGTCGCCTACGTCGTCTATCTCGTGGCGCGACACGACTTCAGTGCGCTGACGCAACCCGCCCTGCTGCTCCGCATCCCGTTCTTTCTCCTCACCGGTGCATTCTACGGATTCTTCGTCGACCGCACGCGTCGCGGGCAAGCCGCCGCGCGTGCCGCGACCGAACGCGAAAAAGCGCGGACGGAATTTCTCTCGCTCGTGACGCACGATCTCAAGCAGCCCCTCTGGGTGGCGCAGCAGTGTGCCGGCCTCCTCTACGATAAGCTCGGCCGGCGTGCTCCGGATGAGCGTCCGCTCATCGCGCAGGTGATGGTCAATATCCGTCGTATGGAGTCGTTGACCCTCAACTTCCTCGAGTTCGACCGACTCGAATCCGGCTCAGTCAAAGTCGTCCAACGCGCCGCCTCGATCAATCAAGTCGTGGCCGACATGTTCGACACCGCGCGTCCGGCGTTTGAGCTCAGGCATCTGACCATTCATCTGGACCTCGATCGGCACGTGCCGCTGGCGTGGATGGATCCGCTTCAAGTCGAGCGTGCGCTGACCAACCTGCTCGACAACGCCATCAAGTACACCCCGGAAGAAGGTGTCATCTTCGCGCAGACATCGGTCGAGAACGGTTGCGTCATCATACGCATGGGCGACAGCGGGCCCGGAATCGCGGCCGAGAAGGTGCCGAATCTCTTCACGCGCTTCCAGTCGGGAACCGATACCACCGAGCGCAAGAGCACCGGCCTGGGCCTGTACATCGCCCACGCGATCATCTGTGCGCACGATGGCCGCCTCGAGGTGGACACCCAGCGTCAACCCGGGGCGTGGTTCGTTGCGCGGCTTCCCATCGCAACCGCCGAACAGAAGAAGGCGCGAGTACCGGCCGCGGCATAGGAATCAAAACATAGGTCCTATAAGCCCTGTAGGTCCTATGACGGTACGCTTCCCGAAGGGCTACGCGGTCCTGGCCAACCGCAACTATCGGCTGTTTTGGCTGGGGCAGTGGGTCTCGCTGATCGGCACCTGGATGCAGACCGCGACGCAGGCCTGGCTCATGGTTCGTCTCGGCGGTGGTCCGTTCGAGCTCGGCCTTCTCGGCGCCGCGTCATCGGCGCCGATGCTGCTCCTCGTCCTCTTCGGCGGCGTGCTCAGCGATCGCTTCGACCGGCGCCGCGTCGTCCTGACCACACAAGCGCTATCCCTGCTGCAAGCCTCGACGCTCGCCGCGCTGACGCTGACCGACGCGGTGCAACCAAGCTCGATCATCGCGCTGGCCGCTGTGTTGGGTGCAATCAACGCGTTCGACATTCCGGCGCGGCAGGCGTTCGTCATCGAACTGGTCGGCCGCCGCGACCTCCCCAACGCGATCGCGCTCAACGCGACTGGTTTCAACGTTGCGCGCGTTGCCGGTCCGGCGCTGGGCGGCTTTCTCGTGGCGGGGCTGGGTGAAGGGGTCTGCTTCCTGCTCAACGCGGTGAGCTACGTTGCCGTGTTGTGGGGACTGTGGCGCATCAAGGTAGCACCGTCGGCCGTGGCGGCTCCGGTGCCCGGAACGTCAACCGCCGAAGGACTGGCTGCCGGCGTTCGCTATGCGCGCAATCACGATGCGTTACGGTTGCTCTTGATTGTCGTTGGGATCGTCAGCGCGATCGCCGTGCCCTATCGCAACTTTCTACCCGACGTCGCGCATACCATTCTTCAGGTCGATGCCTGGCAATACGGCTTGCTGATGGCGGCGGCCGGCGTCGGCGCCGGGATGGGAGCCGTGGTGCTCGCCGGTCTGCGGCTCGACGTGCCGACGTATCATCGCATCCTACCCATCGGCTTAGCGGTCTTCACGATCGCCCTGGGGGTGTTTGCCGAGTCGCGCTCGTACATTTGGTCGCTCGTGCTGCTGTGGCTGATGGGTGCGGGCGGCATCGTCTACTTCAATGCGTCGCATACGCTGGTGCAACTCTCCGTCGACGACCATTACCGTGGGCGCATCTCGTCGCTCTACACGTTCATGCATCAAGGGACGGCGACCTTCGGCAGCCTCGCGCTCGGTGTGTGCGCGGCGCGCATGGGAACACCGACCGCACTCGTCTTCGGCGCGGCGATCTGTGCGATCGCGTGTTGCGGTTATGTCGTGCAGCGCATGCGCCGCCAGACGAGGTCGGTGGTGACGACGTCCTGAATCAACGCTCCGCCAGGAGCGCTGCGGTCAGATGGAGCGCGGCAATGGACTTGGCATCTTCGATCGCTCCGTCGCGGATCATCTGCAGCGCTTCCGCCAGGGGCACCTTTCGCAGCGACAGGATCTCGTCGTGATCGAGCTGCTGCGCTCCCTCGCTGAGCCCGCGCGCGAGGAAGAGATGAATGCGCTCGTCACAAAATCCCGGCGTTGTCAGGATCGAACCGAGGCGCGTCCATTGCCGTGCATCCAGACCGGCCTCTTCGCGCAGCTCGCGACGCGCGCAGGCTTCCGGCTCTTCGCCGGCATTCAAAGTGCCCGCTGGAATCTCCCAGATGAATCCGCCGGCCGCGTGGCGGAACTGATGAAGTAAGGTCAGGCGTTTCTCATCATCGCTTTCCAGCACATTGGGATCCTAAGCTTAGAATTCCACGTGGACAAGTTGTCGCG